>CDZT01004947.1_pt1 | contig 145889 bp, 131 predicted proteins | sample 557531 | NCBI WGS metagenome assembly CDZT01 (sample SAMEA3182066, study PRJEB8094) | gut metagenome | biome: human; feature: gut; material: Stool; isolation source: human stools | place: Canada | collected 2013-03-05
GAAACGAATACGGAGTTTATGTTGCCAGTAGTAATACTGCTTGATAGGGATATCCTGCTGCGCACAGAATTCCTTCACCGTTAAGCCACTCTGCTGGCGCTGCGCGATGATCTGCATCCAGTGTTTCATTCTTATTTCGTGTGTAATTTTTTGAGTATCCAAAAACATCCTCCTTACTGAATAGGATAAATTAGAGTTTTTAGACAAAATGGGAGAAACTCTAATTGGTCTAATTCATCCTGTTTGATGAGCCTATTGTCTCACAAACAGCCAGGAGATTAAATCCACCGATTTATTTTCCGCTTACCATAGAGGCGAAAAAAAATAACCACGCGGCTCATAAACCGCGTGGTTATCGTATTCTTTATGGTGGAGATAAGGAGGATCGAACTCCTGACCTCTTGCATGCCATCTCCAAATTCCCGGAAAATAAGCTCAATCAGCTCCATATGTATTATTTAAATAGTACAAACAGCCCAATGTATCCAATGAGCAAAATACTTCCGGTAGCAACTGCTATACAAAAGCTAACCTTCATCGGCTAATATCAATCATCAAAAAAATTATAAATACCTATTTTAACGACTAAGCAATCTCCTAACATCATAAAATTTAAACGTAATATTTCTTCCTGAAATTCCAAAATGCACAATATATACTTACTATACATGGATAATGTTGTGATTCTTCAAAAATTTTTTAATCTGCTCTTTTATGGACTTCTTTTTCCGCATAGAAAGGTCTTTTTGCATATCCTCAAAACGTAACTCTTTCACCGGATTCTGAGGAAGAACTTTGACATGAAACTTAACAGCATGTTCCCAGTCATAGCCCTTTGGTATAATCTGAAAACTTGCATCACCTACGGCTTGTGCTACATATTCATGACGGGAAATAGACTGCAAGCATTGTCCCCCGCCAAGAATACGTTCATAAGGACCACGGTGAATTCGCTGCAACTGTAATTTTTGTCCAATATGCAGCTCAATAGGTTTCATTGAAGGATATCCTTCTCCATTCATATAAAGCTCTATTTTTTCATCGTCAGAAATCGCGTATTGGAGACGTATTGTATTGGCATCAATTTCAGGAACCAATTCTTGTTCACAATCAAAGCGTAAAAAGCCTTTTTCCTTCGACCATGTATAAATACTGTCTAGATGGCCTGAGCTTACGATAAGCCGATTACCTTCAACCCGGACATTTCCTTGCGGAATCAAGTCTCCTGCGAGGATGGGATGCACCTGATTATGTACATATGCCAATACCCGGTACGATAAAACATGACCGCTGCCATTATGGATATAGATAAGCAATTCTCGGTGCCGATGATGCGTAAAATTCCCTTCTATGACGTTCAGCCATGCTGAATCCATTTGAAAACGATATAAACAGGTCCATTGGCGTTCTTTAGAAATATATTTAACAATTAAAAAGTCCGCTTTTCCTCTTTCCCTAGGAATTCGCAAGACATAGTCATAGCTCTTAGAATCCGTAAAATGGATCGGAATAGCTTGTTTGAAGCCAGGAAAAGTTCGTTCTAACGCCGAATCAGCCTCTTTGGACAGGGTTACTTTTAGATTTTTTCTAGGCTCATTGATGCCTTTAATCATACTTTCAATCCGACCGACAGCCCTTAAAATCGCATCAAGACTGATATCCGGCACCTTCCCATCTGGGTTCAGATAACCATGCAAATAAGGCACGGACTGATGGGCGAGATTAAGTCTTTCACAAACTACCCAACAAACTGTTTCTGCTTCAAATTCCTTTGTTTCTTTGGAAAGATTAGTCCGAATGGGAATATATTCGATTTTTTCACGATTCAAATGCCCACAAAAGTAATGTCCAAGTTCATGGATAATAGTCGCAAATTTTTCTGCTGGTGACTGATTTTTATTAACGGTAATACAATAGTGGCTGATGATATCGACATTACTTTTCGAGGTATGCGAGAGTCTGGCAACATTGGTGGCGTTCCATTGTATCTGGCCGCCGTAATATGTGCCATAGTTTTCTTCCCGATAACGAATTCCCTCCTTAAGCAGGGAGCTAATAAGCGTTTGAAGCTTTGCCTCATCAATGAGTGTATCGGAATGAAATGGATGAAGAATGTACTTAGAAATGACTTCTTGCGGCATCTTCTTTCCTTCTGTATCGTCTAATTCATAGACAAAAGAAATAGGTCCAAAACGACGCAGGATAACTAAAGGACGGGCTCCCGGTTTAGGCCGACGATGATATACTTTTTGCCACGTATCCAGAGTCGCTACAAAAGCACTACCTGGTTTTTGCACTTTAACCATCATCGCATTATAAGGTGCTAAATAGGGAAATTTTCGCAACTCTCCCATATATTCCAGAAAGTCTCGTTGTGTATTAAAACGCATTACACTTTCATACAGTTGGTCAATTTCAGCAATACATTTCTCTTTATGCTCCCCTTTATCCATTACTTTCACCCCCCTACATTCAGCATCCTCTATAAAAAATATTTCCTCATCAATTATATTAATACGAATAATACGTCAGCATAATATAGGACATACGATTTCCAAAGGCCAGGTATTCTCCATTCCCAATATTATAACAGCCATCGCCTTCATTTTCACTGTTGAAATCAACTTTAGGAATGCGATTCATATGATATGCTTGTACAAATTCAGACGGAGTATTAGAGCAATTTAAACCCGAGTTATTTAGTACTGTGTTGCTGCCACGTAATAGGATAATTCTGTCGACACAATCACCGTCAAAGGTTACTACGATTTTTTTATCGGCATAATACCAGCCAGGCATTCTCCAGTAAGGCTGCAAATCTCCTGTTTGTGAAGGGGTTCCTAATACGGCTTTGACTTCATCAGGCGTCATTCCCAGATGGATGCCGGCAACGGATTCACTAAAAGGAATTTTGGCAACCCGGTGCAGCATCTGCGAATCATTAACTTTCAGACGATCCATGTTATCATGCCGTACATACCACGAAAAATGCATTAAACGTTCCCCCGTACTTTCCAAAATACGGAAATTAGCACCGCCATTACCTGAAGCTCCGGCGAGATCATATACCGTCAATATTTTGCAGCCATTAATATACCCGTCTTGTATCTGTAATACCAGATTGTCATTATGATCGTACCAATTACCATCAATTGCCTTTAAAATTTTTGCGACAGATTGTGGCGATTCAGGACGGAAATTAGCAGCTTGGCTGATATTTATACTAGTGCATGCCAAAAGAATTATCCCCATAAAAAAACTGAAAAATCTTTTCTTAACGTTCATTTCGATTCCTCCCATCCTGAAAATATGTACAGCACGCTTCTACTATATAGTATAGTTTCGATATACGTCATGTAAATCCTGCTAAATCCACCTGAAGCATAGCATCATTCTACTCCCAAGGCTTTAAAGACAGCATCTTCAGGATTACTATAAAATATCAGTTGAAAACTTCCGATTAATTCAGGTGGTACCGTTCCCAAATCGGCGGCGGATGTAATGGGAAGCAGGACTTTTTTTGCGCCCGAGTCGAGGCATACTTGCAAGGTGTTGGCCAGTTCGTCGACTTTCATAAGTGTACCGCTGATACTGATTTCACCAAGGGCGACGAGGGAGCTTTGGACGGGTTTGTTCAGGGCGATGGAGCAAATAGCGATGAGCGTCGGGAGCGCTAAGCGATGGGTCATACCGATGCCTTGAAGGTCCTGGTAGTTGATGATATAGTCTTTGGCGGTCGTCGAAATGCTGCCGCTGATACGCCTGCCATTGGCTTTTAGGTAGTTATAGGCAGTGTTGACGGCTTCTTTGCATTCTCTATCGCTGCCGATGCCGGTGCGTTCAAATTTCCCGCTGCCCGGCAGCATCTGGCTTTCCAGGCGGAATACGCCGATCATGTTGTTTTTCCCATGGGAAACGGTATAGACCTGCCCGGGATTACAGAGGCCTTCAGGAATGAGTTTGCCGCCGCCTTGTTCCGGCACGGAGACATAGTGTTCTTCAAAGGTTTCGTTGTCGATGTAGGAAAAATTCACGTCGTAGAATTCCATGCCGCCTAGCTTTTTGAGCTGTTCTTTGACGCGGCGGCGCATCTCCAGCGCCATTTGCAATACTTCTTCTACTTCGTCTTTGCTAAAACGGCCATCCGGGTACAGCAACTTGATGTATCCGCCGACCATCTTGCGGACCGCAATAGTATCGCGCTGGTTCAGATTTTTCCCCAGCCGGAAATAGGCATCCAGGGCGTCACCATACTGCTCTTTTCGCAGTTCTCGCATGAATCCAGCCAGATAATCAGAAATGAATCCGTAATCGTCGGTGAAATGTTCAGGCCGGAATTTAGGGATTTCCCAACCGGGGTTGTAGCCATGGATACGGTCGAGGAAAGCCGTGTCCGTTCCCATTTCTGGCGGGAACGGGTCGAACAGACTCGACGTTTTCAGCAGGACATCGACAGACTGGTTGATATTGCCGACAAAGACCATCGATGCCGAAGCCGCTTTTTCTTCCTTGCCCCGGGCAAAGGATCCCGATGCCATATAGTCTTTCATGATCTGGATGCCATCCTTGTCCTTGAATTTGATGCCGGCTACTTCATCAAAGGCCACACAGTCCCACAGGCCGACCAGTCCAATCTGATGGCTGGCCATGTTGTAAAAGAGGTTGGCTACCGTCGTCTGGCCGCCAGAAACGAGGATACTGTTCGGTGAAATTTCCTTGTATATATGTGATTTCCCTGTACTGCGCGGTCCCAGCTCACAGAGATTGAAATTATTTTCCACAAGCGGAATCATACGTGTAAGGAGCAGCCACTTTTCACGATATGACAGAGAGTCCGGCTCCATACCGGTCGAGCGCAGCATGACATCCATCCATTCTTCTTTAGTAAAAGCCTGACGGCCGCGCTTTAATTCATCCATGTCAACATGAGGCATCTGGATGGGCGTCAGATTGCGGATACTAATAGGATAGATGTTCTTCTGTCTTCGGTTATTTGACTGAGGGCTGTTTTCATTGGGCAGAATAATATCCAGGTTCTCCGTTCCTTCTGCGTCATAATTCAGCTGTACGATGCACCATATACCGCCGCACAAAAGGCGGTCGTATTTTTCCGGGTATTCATCAGCAATGGGGATTCCGGTCAGGCCCAGATTGGAAAATGAGGCTTCATAATAATCCTGCTTGATATTCAAGCTGACCGTAATCATATCGATGACGGTGTGGCTGCCGTGCTGACGCAGGACCGAGAGTACTTTCTGCGCCTCATCGGGGCGCACAAAATTGGCAGATAAAATCTTTTTTACGTTTTCCACTCCCGCTTTGACGATTTCTTCATCGTCAGAGCTGCAATACTGACCTAATAGAAATTCCAAGACGTACACAGGGACATTGGCCCCTTCTTTGATTTTTTTCGTCAAATCCTTGCGGACGATTTTCCCTGGGAAATGAGTCTTCAATTTCTGGCGGATTTCTTCCCGGTTGGTGGTTCCATCTGCTGTCTCCATATCAATCCTTCCTCTCTGTGTTCATCACAAATCAAAGCCGAAATCCCCTGCGAAGGGAAGATCCATGATGAACGGATGGCGGAATACGACTATGCCTGTTTCCGCATTTTTGATGACCAGGAAATACGACTGGCTAATATCATAGTCCTGATTTTTGAACGTAAAACGGAGCCGGAATGTCCGCTTTGCCGGGTCTTCTTCCCGGCTATCGGCTACATGGGTGATTTCATTAGAAATAGGCTGGCCTTCAGCATCCATAAAGCCTATTAAATACGTAGCTTCCTTGACAGCCTCTCCGACAGGTTCCGACTGGATAAAATCTAATGTCGTAATGAGGTTCGTAATCTTACTGATGGTGTTAATGAAACGGACTTGTACCGTCCGCATATCAGCCTTGCCCCGTTCCATATGGACCTCAATGACCGGGACCAGCATTTCCTGCGGCGAAGAACCACCGTGTACATAATTCTGACCGCCGCTGCCCCGCGTTTTGAAGACGCTTGTCCCAATGGGGAAAGAAACCATGCGGCTGTCCTCGTTCCCCAGCAGATAGCCGAGATTCAGGTTCTGTACACCATCTTCTTGAATTCCTCCCTGCGAGATGATGTAACGCCGTTTCACAATATCATGATGATGAACGTTGCCGATTTTATCCGATTCCTGCACCTTATTGCGCTTGTAAATGAACCCATGGTCTGCCGTCACGATGAAATGATGTGTATTAGCCCCGTTATGGACTTTCTCGATGAAATCCAGGATTTCTTTCACGGCTTCTTCACAGGCCTGGAACACTTCATCCTCGGCATGTTCGCCGCGGACATCAATCTGGTCATGATATACGTAAATGACTTGCTGGCCTGTAAAAATATCCCGCATATCCCGTGTTTTCATGTGTTTCAAATCATCAAAGGATACACAGCGGGCCAGCGGCTGCCGAGCCTGTAATGCTTTTTCCCGGCTCTGGATATCGATACAGTATGCCCCGTCGACGAGTTCTTTCCCTTCCGGGGACAATTCCAGCTTCCGATGGGGCAGGAGAGCCGACATGCCTAGCCGGGTATATGATGGTAAGGTGCTGAGCATAGCCTCAATTTTCACTTCACTGCGGGGATTATCGCCCAGGCGGTCAAAGAGTTCCCGCCCTGTTTCATAACGCATCGCATCGGAAATAATGACTACGACCCGGTCTTTACTGTTAGCTACATAATGGTCATAGAAATCACGTTGCAGGGGAATCACCGACAAAGCCTTATCTTCCATGATTCCCGCATTCCATTCCGGCAATAATTTGCCCAAGTATTCATTAGTGTATATATTTTCAATCAATATACGCAACGGTTCATAAGCACTGGCATCAGCAAGTCTATCTAAGTGATAATAAAAATGGCGATAATCTGTATCAACCTGGTACAAATGATTTTTATAGTCTTTGATGATATTCTGGAAACCATCAGGATATGACTGTCTTGTCAACATTTCCAATCTGATGGCACAGATAAACATGTCATATATATGTTCCCGCTGTTGGCCGAAATGTGTCTTTTTGCGAAATTCACAGAGTGCCGGAATACGATAATCACCCAAATGCGCATCCACGTCTTCAGATTCCAGCCGACCGGCGATCCACTGGATCAGCAGCGTATCGACATCAGCAAAGCAGCCGCAGGCAATTAAGCTTTCCAGAGGGTACGTTTTCAGTGAATCTGCGACATGGAGCTGCTGGCTGGCAAAGAGCGATAGCCTATCAAAAACAGCCTGATAAACGACGCTGTTCATCATGCTGTCCAAGAAAGCAATGGCATTGCCGGTCTTGCGCATTTTGAAAGGTTCCCAACTATTGGGTACGGGTTCCATGATTTCATGAGCGGCACAGGTCACAAACAGAGCCAGTACCAGCTTGGCTATGCTTGGATTTTCCCAGGCCAGGCCAAAATGGCGGGCGCACAAATCCCAAAAAGAATCCATCAAATCATACCGGGCTAATTCGTCAAAAATCCGATGGTTTTCCTGGCTTTCTTCATCAAGGACGATGCGCAGTGCTTCTTCGAGTGAACACGTCCGGGCGCCTGCCAGAGCACATATCATACCTAGGCGAATCGTCGTTCCATCGTACTGGCTGATACCCAGATCATAAAACTTCTTCGTCCGCTCCTTGTTGGCAAAAAAGCGAATATGCGCCTCCAGGACCGGCTTCCATTCTTCACCGATGCCGAGGTCGACAGCGAGCAAAGAAGCCCGGTCTGCGTAAAATTGCCGCGAGTAGAGCAGTATATCTTCCAAATGGTTCTCGTGGACATCGGGCTTGGAGAATGGGGCATAAATAAGGTAATTCGTGGTTCGGTCTTCGTGTTCGAGGAAGAGTTTGGTAGCAAACTGATTATCCGGCATAAGATGCAGGATTTTTGCGTTATCCAGTTGCAATGAATCTACATCTTCGGCAAATTCAGCCCGATCATCATACCAAAAGACCAGTTTCCGGTTTTCGTCTCCACTTGTACGAAACTCTTCATTAAGTCTGTCTTCTATTTGCTTGAGATTTAATTCTGCCATAATTCACTCGTTCCTCAAAAGATAATTAAAAGATAATCAAAAGATAGTGCCATGCTTTTAAGCCGCTTGGTTATCAGCTTTTTTCGCAGTTTCTTGCGTATAAATTTCGAAGTTCGCAAGATATTCAAAAGATAGCGCTATTGTTCATGAGGCCATTCCGTAAGGTATTCGTGCCAGAGGGCGTCTTTGGCCATGATAGCTTTGGAGTCGGCCAATACTTCGTAAAATTTACCGTCCCGACCGGTCTGGACTTTGCGATAGTTGATTTTCACGCCATCGTCCAGGTCGAGGTGAATCTGGTCCAGGGCCAGGTGGCCCAGCTTGGCATCGTAGTCCTGACATTCCTTGATCTGTTTTTTCATCTTCTCCAGCCGCTTTTCCGCTACCGATACTTCATGGGCCGAATGGCTGTGGTCGATAACATCCTGCATGCGGTTGACTTCATTGCTGTAAATCCGTTCCATGCGGTGGAGATAATCGGCACGAACGCGCCCTATGGTGTTTTCATCGTAGCGATGGAGATAGACGAGAGCCTTGAAGCCGTTTTCCTTACCACTGTCAAAGAGCCAGTAAATCGGCCGTTTCTGATAGGTCTTGCAATGGTCCTTGTAGAAATTCTTGAGGAAATAGTTGCGGAGTTTTTCTCTGGAAGTAGTACCCCGGGTACCTAAGGCATCGGTGAGAAATTCCAGGTTGGCTTCGAAGTTTTCCCGGCCAAAGGCCTTTTTCAGCCAGGCACAGATGAAGGACGACAGGTCGTCGTCAAAATACTCTTCGTCGGTAATGGGCACGACGTTGTCGTTGTCAGGAATAAAGGTCTGGTATTTACCGGCATCCCATTCACCGCCAGCATAAGCCAGACCCGGTGTGTCCAGGGAGTAGCGGCCGAAAAGACAGCCTACGGCATAGGACAAGAGGGACTTCATGACGTCTTCCTTGGTTAGGACATACTTGCTGCCCTGAAGGTCGTCGGGAACGTCGTCTTTGCTGTCAAAAATCTGATGGACCGTCACGTCTTTAGGGGGCACGTCCGGTGTCAGTTCATCCTGCAAACCGTAGATATCGATAAAAATACGATTCAGTTCTTCTTCATTCTCCTTCAACTGTCGGAATCGATCAGCACAGTTTTGTTTAAATATATTATAAGCATCTTTTAGTTCAGTTGGTTTGTTTTTTAACAATGGATGAACTGTAAAGTCCCAAGAAATTTCTGAGGAATCCCAATCATCTCTTGATACATTAATATTCTTTTTAACATTTTTTTCAATTTGAGTATTAAAATTTTCATCAAAAATAACCGGTATCTTAGCTATATCACCACATTGGTAGTTGATGGTAGGTGCTATTACTTTTAGAACATCTTTCACAATTTTCGTATTACATAAGGCCCCGAGATAAAGTAAATGAGTAGATGAAAAAAAACTCATTCCAGCAACGTCAAAAATATTTCCTATAGGTTTATATCGAAATGCGCTTTCTCCAGAAGACACCAAAGACCAACTAAAACTTTCTCTAAAATAATAAGAGGTATTTTGTAGGCGGGAACGTAATTTTCCTTTTGCATCCTTAAAATTTTTAATTTCATTTCCATTTTTTTCCCAGTTTACTACATAATCATTATTACCATACCAACGTCGATATAGCCCGCCCTTATTATAGGGAAACCATTTGCCCTTTGAGTTAAAAGCATCATTAGAATCTCGAGCATCAAATTTGATTTTATTAATACTAACTTCAAACCATTCTCTTAGAAAACGATTATTATCTGCGGTTGCTAATCCTTGTACTGAATCAGCAAAATTTGTTAACATTTTCCCTTTTCTAAAATCTTCTAACAGATTTTTACTTACCCAATATGCCACAGGACTTCCGGGAATTTTAGCAAAGTTTTCCTGCTTGCTTACATACCTATTTTGGACGGACAAAAACATATCCTCCTTGCCCTGTTGTGTCGTCGGCTCGATAAGCCGGCAATATTCTCCTTGATATTCGTTTGAAAGTTCATTCCGTAGAACAAAGCTAGTAGTCTGTACGACTTCACCACCGATTTCTTCAAAAGCACGCGGGCCAAGATGAGCCATATTAACAATCATCTTTTGCAATATCTTTTCCCGCAGTTTTTCATAGCTGGAAAGGAACATCCAAGCGTGCTGGGTAATCATGGCCTGATAACCATTTGGCTTGGTCATAGCTCCACACTGTTCAATAAAGACGGCAAAGAGGTCGCTCTTGCTGTCGGGATAGTTGTCCTTGACATACTTCGACAGCTTGGCATTCATGCCGCCACTGCCCATATAAGGCGGATTGGTCACGACGACATCATATTTTCTGGATAACAATTTCGCCTGGCGGATGAGTTTGGGCATTTTGTCAGCCATTTCATCAGCCCAGGCGGCAAAGAGGATGTTTTCCGAACCCTTTTGCCGGATTTCTTCCAGATAGTCCTGAAGATTGTCATAATCTGTCGGCTCTACCTTGAGGATAGAGCCATATTCTTTGGCATCATGGAATAGGTCAATCAATTCATCAGCCTGTGCGATATAAGTCTGGTCTAGTGCCAATTGGCCAAAATCACTGCCGGAAAAAGCTTTCCACGTAGATAAGCCGTTGCTTTCTTCGATGGCGTAGATATGAGGTTGGATGCCCCGGCTCAGGAAACGTCGGTCATACTGGCGGGCTTTCATCATGACGGCAAAATAGGCCAGCTGGGCTGCCCGTTCGTCGATATCGAGGCCATACAGATTATGTTCGACAATACTGATGGCAGCATCACGGTCACGATAGCCCCGGCTCTGATAGATTTGCATGAGTACATCAAACATATAGACCAGGATATGGCCGCTGCCACAGCAGGGATCAAGACAGGTCAAGTCTTCCGGATCGAGCTTACTGTGTTCGGCATATATCTGATTCAGCTGTTTCTGGACGGATTCTTCCTGTTCTGCTTCGTCGAGATAATATTTCCATTGCTCTTTGAGAGCTTCATTGGGATGGCCTTCTATCCACAACCGTCCCAGGGAATTTTCTACCATGTAGCGGACGATCCAGTCTGGCGTAAACAGCTGGGTAGCGGCCGGGATGTCTTCTTTCTTTATTTTTTCACTGCTCTTACGGGCAAAGACTTTGTCCTTCGGCTCTGTATTGTAATACTGATAGAGCCAGCCGATAATCTGCACCTGGTCCCGGAAATCGTCTTCAGGGATATCATGGACGAGATGCCAGACGACGCCGTCCCGGTCAGAAATGGAGAGGGTAAGCAAGAGTTCCGTATAATCGGCGATTTTTTCAAATAACATGGGCAAGGGTTCATTTAGGGCATTACATTCCTTGAGAAACAGCATACGGAACAGGTCGTCTGTCTGATTATTCATTTTCCAATCTACGATTTGCCGTGATTCATCTTCACTAAACGTCAAGTCCGAATCGAACGGCGACGTTACCAGATCCGGTTCGATTTTTTCCGGGGTCTTCGAAGACAAGACACGGGCAGACAAGTAGTCATTGACTTCCATGAACCGGATGGCAATGAGACGATTGAACCAGGTATAGGCAGTTTCTTCCATGATATGAGAAAAAGCTTCCGGATAGGTACTTTCTTTCGCGTTTTCCTGAATGACGGCCACGAGATTTTTCCGCTGAGTGATAGCATCCCCAGTAATAGCTGAAGGTTCTTTTAAGCCGATATCGAAGAATTGGGCATCCTTCGTCGACTGAGGCAACGGGGCCTGTATCCCTTTATCGGTGATGCCCAGGAGCCGCGCTCTATATATGCTGTCGGCAATAAGTTTGTTTCTCGCCCAGATGGCAAATTTCTTTATGGCCGTTTTATCCATGATATCCCTGTCCTTCCTGATTAAAATTCAACGTTGACGATGGTGTCTTTATCCAGTTCGCTCAGCAATTTCTTCCGCAAAGCTTCGACATAGGCATCGACATCCTGAGGCGATTCCAACCGCCACGAAGCCGTCCCGGTCATGGCCTTGATGGTTACGTTCTTTGTCTTTTTGATAGGCGGCGTAACTTTAGGCGTGTTTTCTTCCGTTCCGAACTGGCCCGGAGCATTCTTTTTGTTCCTTTCGGCCTGTTCCTGTACCAGTTTATTATCCTTTTCGGTCATTTCATCAAGCAGGCGGATTTTCAATGCATCAGCCTGGTCGGCAAAGCTGCGCAATGTCGATACGTTATTGCACCGTTCCACTCTTCGCAGCAGATCATCGAACTGGTGGGTATAGGAATCTTTCTTTTCTTCCTGATAGGATTTTTCCCGCAGTACATCCATGACGCGTTGACGAGAACTATAGATAGAATCGCGGACTGGTTTTTCCTGTTCATCCAGGACCGCACTATAAAGCGTCCCAAATGTATTCAGCAGTTCCGGCAGGCGGGGAATATCCTGGTATGGATTATCTTCGTACAGAATCCGCTTGATTTCTTTTACCGTGTCTTCCAATTCTCGGTTGACGATATAGTTTTTGCTGTCATCATAAATCTTCATCGAGCTCAGGGCGTTATCAAAAATATGCTTTTGTTCGCCCTGGAAAAATCCCTGGATTGGTTCATAATCTTCGGCAAAATTGAACAAATCGTCTTTTGCATCAACGATTTCTTTATAAAATTCTTTCGTAGACCGTGTTGCCAGGATATCCTGCAATAGCTGGATTCCCTGTCTGATTACGTCTTTTCCCGGATAGGCATCATTATTTTCATAATATACCTGTACTTTTTCTAATTGGGACAGCAATTTCTGGAATCCATTGCGGGTATGCTGCATCAGTTCGTCTTCATCGTCTGTTGCCGGAGTGATTTGCAGCAGTGCCCGCATAATGGCTTTACACGTATTTTTATCCTTGCTGGAGATGCGAATTTTCTGTTCCATCATCAGTTTTTCTACGAATTGTTTCTTCGTGATATAGCTGATGATTTCATCTTTCGTTTTATTCATCAGGCTGACCGGAGCCCCATTGACAGTAAAAGCAATATCCCCCTGACGGAACAGCTGGGCTACGAGGTATTCTACATCGTCTTCGACAAATCCATAAGGAGCTTTCATGAAACGGTCTTTGACAGATTTAAGGGAGGTTTTCAGGTGTGCCTGAGAATTCATCTGGATATAGGCCCGTACGTCATCCAGAGCCAGTTGGTTGGCCTGGCGCGTCTGGCCTAGATTGAGCGCAGTCTGTCCGTTTTGGTCAAACAATCTGCGTATGCTGCTTTCATCAAAAGGTGTATCAATGTAATATAATTTATTGTATACTTTATCGACAAGGTGATGCAATGCGTCCTGAATGCGGACATTGACATCTTTGGCCTTGATATCCGCTGGGCTGCCGTTAATGTAGATGGTGGCATTCTTCAGATTTTCCATCAGGAATAAGCGGGCATTGTCATAGCGTTCCCGCATTTCCAGCCGTTTTCCTTCCTTGATGCTTTCGTACTGCACCATCGAGGCCGTCGTATTGCGGCGCAGGAATTTTTCGATTTTCAAGTACGTCTGGATTTCATCCATAAAGGCCCGGTCATTGGGCAGAGCTATCAGGACATCTGGCTGTGCGATGGATAAAGAAGCCAGCATAGCGTCATCGGTAATGTCCGAAGCCGGCGTCAGGATATGGATACCGATATCGTTGCCTTTTGTTACTTTATAGGGGTATTCATCGACGGTCTGATTGAAGCTGAATGTATAGCGTCCGTTGAATTTAGGATAGCGGTATTTTTTGTCCGTGAAGATATCTTCAAAGACCATTTCCGATATTTTGTGAATGACATCGGCATTGTCGATATCTTCGCTTTCGATTTCCCGGTTAATTTCCTGTTCTTCGTTGGTCAAGAATACATAGGATTCACCATTTTTCTGTACCAGCATCTGGCGGATCAGGACTTTCAGAGCCTCTTCGACGTTTCCCTTCAGGGTAATCCGGTCTTCCTCGAGATTATCCATCATGAGTGTCGTAATATTGTCGATATTCGGCGTCATATCCTGTACGTATTTGATGAGGAACAGTGTTTTTAGTACGTTAATGGCAAAGACATCGCCGGTCTTGTGATCTGGGTTAATATAGTCATTTTCGTAAGCTTTAATGATGACACTACGATGGCTGTGGTCGAGGAAATTTTCCATCGGCGTGTAGAAGGCATAGAACGGGATAATCGTGCCCTGCTGTTCATGCATATAGGCTACCGCCGATTCTTTGAACATGGCCAGCATGGAACGTTCCCCTTCGGACAGATGCTTGCCAGAAGCGCCGTGGGTGCGGATGGCGGTCAGGACGGAACCGAGCAGATTGAACTGATACGGGATGAACGGATAAACGGCGGCAAAATCGTCTTTTCCTGTGTACAATTTGCGTTCTACCGAGTCGGTGAATACAATCTTGTTCTTGATGGTCGTTTCTTCCTGGCCGTACAGGAGACGCAATGTCTGAGCGGCAGTATCATTTTTTTCAAGGATACGTTTTTTGATGACCGCGTCGACATTAGCGGAAGACAGGGACAGGCGGGTATCAAAGCGGCCCTGGATTTTGGAGAAATCATTGCCTTTGACTTTGATAATAGAATCGATGTCCTGCTGGGAAGTGACGATGACCCAGACTTTGCCATTGCAGGCGCTGCCCAGATCTTCGGTCACGGTCTGCAAGTTGAGCATGAGATTGCGGTCGTCACCGATATACTGGCCGACTTCATCGACGAGGAACACGACATGATGGTTATGGCCTTTTTCGTCGATATACTTTTTGACGCGGCCGGCAAATTCTTCGATGGAGATGCGATAGGGCTGGATGGCTTTCTCACACCAGTTCCGTGCCGATTCTTCCGACATGACCCCCATATCAACCAGGACATCGACAATATCGTCCTGGACGAAGTCGAATTCATGTCGCGCATCTTCCCACGCTTCGCCACTGGCAGCGGCAAATTTATGTTTGAATTCGTCGTAGCGGCCTTTTTCCGTCAGATTGCGTTCCAAGTCGGCTACATAGGGAATCGTGCCACAGAATCCCTGCATTTCGTTGAAGACTTTGAGGAATACGTTGACGATGGCGTCCTTATCCTTTTTGCCATTGGAGTCGCTCTTGGAGTCGATATTAAAAAGGACGACATCTGTCGGCGTTTCGGCGGCCAGTTTCATATCGGCCAGCACCATCGGATCTTCGATTTTATGATCATCGATAAAGTAGTCAATGGCTCTTTTACCACCGACTTTGGTATTATCCAGCAGATAAGAAAAGATTTTTAACAGGTGCGATTTACCACTGCCAAAGAAGCCGGAAATCCAGACGCCCATCTTCGGCGTCGTCCCGTTGATTCCTTTCTTGTAGGCAGCAAAAAAATCGGCAAAGTGTTTTTGCAGTTCCTTCGTCACGACGTATTCTTCCAGCTCCTGCCGGATATTTTCATTTTCAATGTCGCCGACCTTGATGACACCTTGCAGGTCACGGTCGATGGGTTTGGCAAACATATCTTTAATTTCCATGATTCATCCCTCTTTAGCGGGCTATGCGGAATGCCCGGTAATAGCTATCTTCCACAAATTCATTAAAAACCACCAGCTCTTGTTCCGTATAGGTTCCCGGATAAAACAGGATGACCGGCGTGGCGGCAAATTTTTGCGGCAAATTGTAAAGTACTTTATTGAACACTTCCGGCGCTTCCAGAATAGGGTAGCATTTGCCAATTCCTGTAATCAGGACAACGGCGTTTTCCGGCGTATGTTCTTCCATATAATGGACCAGGTAGTTATCTTTGTCGGTAATCCTCAGCATCCGCTGTATAGCCGTTACGACACGCTGGATACCGCCTCGGCTTTCCAACTTCTTGGTCTTTTCAATAAAGCCTTTTTCCGTTAATCGGTCGATGATGATATCGTATAAATCATATATAATTAATTCGTAATCATCAAAACCTTTGCGATTGTGTTTCTTCAGCCATTCAATATGACTGCGGACTTCCAGTTCCTGTTCCGGCGGATAGTCGAATACCCAGTAGTTGACCTCATTGGCTTTGCCGGTAGACTGTCGGAAGGAAGGCACCTTGATTTTTTCGTCCATCTCGGCAAACCGTTCGGAAAGGCTGCGGCGGTTTTTATAATATTCACGCGATATTGTCTGTGCTGCCATGCTGATCAAACTCCCGTCAATGCTTTGATAATCGGTTCCAGGTGCTGCTGGACCAGCCAAGTTTCAAAAGCCGGATCCAGGATGGGTTTGAATAATTTCCGCGTCTTCTGGCCCCGGTCAGAAAGGCCAGCTCCCAAAAGATAGCTTTTATAGGTTCGCCCCAGGCGTTGCAACGTCTGATCCGTCCAGGTTGCGGCTTTGCTGTCCTGTAGCTGTTTGTCGCGGAAAAAGATACGTATATCCTTATCACTCAGCTCATTGGTCCCAATGAGAATTTTTTCTTTGAATACTTCATACATAAAATCAAAAAAGAGGCTTTCATGCATCATGATAGCCGTCAGGTTGATCAATTTCTGTGTTGCTAGATCCGACTGCTGGAATAACGGATAAATACTGGCATCCAGTTCCTGAATCCGTGCTGTCACTGTCTGATATATCATCGTGGCCCGGGCCGGCGTTGAAGCATTAAAAACATTCTGTTCAAGACAAGCCGTCTTGATTTCATCCAAACTCAGACCCTTAGAAATCATAGCGATTTCTTTACGGAACTCAGGAAACCAGAAAGCAAATTTAACAGCCCCGGCACTATACGGTTTACGATTCATGATTTCACCTCTATACACCTGTCACAAATTACCTTAACACACATTATTAGTTCAGTATAGCAGAAAACAAGGAAACTTCCAAAAGAATTGATGTAATATGGAATTTTGAATATACGAATACATAGTAGTATTATTTAAAACGTAAAATCTGATATTTCAATCCATTAAACCATACGATATCGTTCGCATGGGCCTGACTGCAAACATTTGCAAATGTCGTAGGCGTTCTTGTTCCTGGCTTTTCTAAATAAAAAGTTTTTTGAATATTCTCACCGTTATTGTGAATTTCTAAAACAACCACGGCCTTACAAGCTCCCCAATGTTTCTTAATGCCTGACGGGTGCTTCTGCTGTCCTTTCTTATTCTTCTTATGACTGCTATGGCTTCCTACGGACATATTCGCCATTTCCTTTTGAATCATCATTTGTTTCTGTATTTTATAGTCCTTTTCAGAAATAGGTTTCCCATATTCGTAATATCCGCATTGGCCAGGCCTGCATCTGACAGAAAAATCCGGAGCTACTATATTACAGCAACATTTTTTATCCATATCATAAAATTTACATGTTTCTTTTCTACGTCCTGGAGTATACATATTAGGCTCATATTCAACATGCCAATTTCCTTCCAGCCTTCCCTTAGGATGCCGATTACTCATAAAATATCACTCCTCTTCTTTATACAATTTCATCAGATGAAATTTTTGATCCGCATATTTTTTGGGGTAAAGAAGTAAAAAATTTTTTTATTGCCTGTTGTGATACATGTATTTTTTGTAATCGAATGGATCTTGAAGATGCATACTCTCTTAGTGTTTCAAAATCCGCTTCCGTCAGGCCTGGAAGCAGAGGTGCATTTTCCAGTGACAGATAGTAGTATAAATCACTCTCTACATAGATATAATACTGCTTTAAGACGTTTGTGATATGTTCAGGCAATCTTGTAAAATCGATATAGCCACAAAAGTCTGCAAGTAGGTCGACATACTGCTCACTTGGGGTAAGTGATTTTAGTTTTACCGGTTTAACGGTCACATCTGGCTCGTGGGAAATAAGATTGAAAAACGGATACGTACAATCCGGCTGCTTCTGGGCCAATTTCGTTAGTTTGCGGAGCGCTTTTTCACAAGCCGGACAAGTACCGGAACAGGGCGTTTTCTGAGGGCAATCCGGTTCGCTCCAGGGAATGTGGTTAGCGGCGGCAAATCGAGCCCGTAATGCTCGTAATGTACGGCAGATATCCTTACCATCGGAACGTACTGGCTGTTTCTGGATACTCTTTTTTGTGTAAATTGTTTCTTCGAAACTCGTTGGGTCAAATACATCTATAATGCCCATTGTTGCATATGTTTCAGTACTTGCTTCGTGGTATTTCTTTTTATAGACAGAGGCCATGTGGGGATCTACCGGTACAGCAATCCCTTCGCTATAGCATCGGCTTAGGGCAGCAAATGCCAGACATTGTCCGGCATCAGCAGCCTTCATATACCAACGGAAAGCGGCTTTTTCATCTTGTTCAACGGACAGCCCCCGTTCGAGACAAACTCCCCAAACGAAGGAATAGTAAACATCATCACTTAATGCCTTCTGCTTTATAAACTGAATGACAGGAAGAATGGCATCCATGCCGGCAGTGTAGCGTTTCAGAAATTCCCGTGCAAACGGCTGTACCTCTTGCCGATACGACCGTTTAAAAGCTTTCTTAAACCAGTATATGCTGCCAGGGCAGTTCCGGATTCCCTTCTCAATCCAGCCCGCCTGGGCCAGATATAATCCGAGGATAAGTGGATCGGCATCATCATAATCGTAATAAGATGAATTCCATGACTCAAGTTTCCAATAGTAGTGATAGTGTTTTATTTGATTCACCAGATAATGACAATGCTGATTTCCTGCTTGAGCGGCTCTCTTAAAATAGAAACAGGCTCTTTTTAAATCCGGAATACACCCTAAGCCTAAAAAATAGGCATACCCTTTTTGAATCCAGTTTTGTATAGCACTATTTTGAATATTGGAAAAGTTTTTTAACTCATATGGATGGGCATCTTTCATTCTGTCGTCCCCTCCCTCTTTTCTGGTGGCTTCCGATAGGAAAAAACTTCAATATGCTTTACATAGGGTTGGAGCCTGCGGACGCTTTTCTGGATATCGCGATTTGTATTATATCCCGGGATACGGGGAACCCGGACCCATATAGAATCCTGCCCATAGGGAGCATGTTGTACAAGATACATCAGATTGTTCCACATAAGGTCCATCTGCCCATGAGTATACCGGTAATAAACATCAGGATTCAAATCTTTGATGTCGATGATCCACAATGAAATATAAGGCAGCAATTCCTGTACGTTCTTTATGGATGCCTGCAATGATGTCTCGATACGGAGAGGGATATCTGGCAGTGTTTTTTGACTATACAAAGCACATTCTTTGACAAAATACTCTTGGCCCAGCGGCTCACCACCGCCGAAGACGATGCCCCCACCTGTCATACGCATATACAGCTCATCCCGTCTGACAAAATCAATCAGTTCACGAGCACTATAATCAGGCCACTGACTACGATCAGTATGACAAATAGGATTCGGACAATACTGACAATTTAAGGGACAGCCGGAAAAACCAATGAGGGTGGATATACCAGGGCCATCTGTTGCCATCCTGAACCGTGAAATGGAGAAAATACCTGACATCTGTCTACCTCCTGTCATTCATTGTCAATCTGCTAGGCGGACCTTCTTCCTTGGGAACGAAGGAGACGCTATATTTTTATGTTAATCCGGGTTACTCTAACTATGAGTATTATAGCATGAACGATTTTGTATAGCAAAAATGGAGTATCTAGGACGGTGCCAACATATTATGGGAATTTCTTGAATAAGAAAAAGGTCTTTGAAACTTGACAATAATCCATAGTCCATGCTATAATATTTTCCGTACCAGACACATGGGGGTATAGCTCAGCTGGGAGAGCGCTTGCATGGCATGCAAGAGGTCAGGAGTTCGATCCTCCTTATCTCCACCATAAAGAATCTGATAACCACGCGGTTTATGAGCCGCGTGGTTATTTTTTATTACATGAAAAATCGAAGAAGGTTAGCACTAGGGTTAGCAATAAAAAAAACGACAGTAACCAGCAACAGGAACTGTCGTTTTTTTATTCATTCTTTAAGGAAAAGGGACCGCGCATGGCAGCAAAAGTGCTATGCGACGGTCCCTTTGCATCTGACTATGTTACCGGAGTGGGATTCTGGTAAACGAATCAGGCAACCTTATCTGTTTGGGTACGGTAATAGGTGTTTTCGGCAAAGTCTTTGACCGATTCTACGTCGATCAATTCGTTTTCTCCCAACGGTGTCTTAGCCATGGCTTCGGCCACGTAATTGACGTGGGTCCCGGCGACCCATACGCCGCTGGGCAGGAGTTCGACGGCGCTGCGCAGGTTCTTCGAGATGTCGTCGGAGAAGAGGTCGCGGTGCATGATGGCAAAGAGGGCGACTTTTCCGGCTTTGAGCCGCGGCAGGACGGCTTGGGAGACGTTATCTAATTTCAGGTTCAGGAACCAGACGCCGGCAAAGACGATATCGTAATCGTCAAAGTTTTCCGGGGCTTGTTCCATGGGCAGGAAGTCCGTATCTTTCGGCAGGACCGAACGGATGGCTTCGGCTAATTTTTTGACTCTACCTGTCTGTGAGGAATACAATACCAGTGCTTTCATAGTTTCCACGCTCCTTTCACATGGATGAGCATCCCTTTTCTCTCTGGCTTTACTATATCATAGAAAATAGCGGAAAACTGTTGTATTTACAACACCTCACAGTTCTTCAAAGACGTGTTCGGCAATATGAAGGGCCCGCAGCTGGGATGTTTTTTTGTATTGGTGCTGTTCCATGCGCTGGAGGATGTTGGTCAGGACGGTGACAGCTTCGACGATGTACGGGCCTTTATTGAGCATGACACATTCAGCCCGTTCGCCCATGGCGGCGTCGGTGATTTCCGCCCGTGACGGCAGGCCCGTCTTGACCAGGTTTTCCAGGACTTGTGTGGCCCAGATGACGGGGATATGCGCCGCTTCGCAGACCCACATGATTTCTTCCTGGAGCTCAGCCAGGCGCCGATATCCGACTTCGACGGCCAGGTCACCGCGGGCGATCATGATGCCCAAGGGCTGACGGGATGCAGCCTGGATGATGATGTCCGGCAAGTTGTCTACGGCTTCTTTATTTTCGATTTTGGCGACCAGGGCCAGGTGGTGGAACGATTTGCCGCAGCGTTTCTTCAATTCTTTCTGCAAGAGGGCTACGTCGGCTGCGGACTTCACGAAGGAATAGCCGATGGCATCGGCATGTTGGACGACGAAGTCCAGGTCTTCTTTGTCCTTTTCCGTCAAAGGCGACAGGTTCATCGGCGTCTGCGGGAAGTTCAGGCTCTTCTGGTTCTTGATTTTCCCGCCTTTCGGCTTGGTGTAGGTAATCTTCAGGTAGGCCCCCTTTTCGGTCAGGCTTTCGACGACGGCCCGGATTTTCCCATCGTCGATGAGGACGGGCTGGCCGCTCTGAAGGTTTTCAAAGACTTCCGGGATGCTGCACGACAAGACGATATTTCCCGTATAATCCGAGGGATACGACGAAATGGCGCTGGATACGAGGAAGACTTGTTCCCCCGGCAGGACCTTGGCTTCGCCATAGCGCAGCAAGACCGAGGCAATGCGGACTTTCGGACCGGCCAGGTCCATGTAGACTTTGCAGTGATGCCCCGTTTCGGCTTCAGCCTGGCGGATATAAGAAATCATGGCATCCCAGACTTCGCGGGAATCATGGGCGCAGTTGATGCGGGCGCAGTCCATGCCGGCGGCGACGAGGTTGCGGATAAGGGCCCCGCCATCTTCGGCGGCTTCTGTCGGCAAAGTCACCATGATACGCGTCCCCGTCTTGGCCGTACCAAAAATCCGCCCTGTGTTATAGGCCAGGAGCGTATCGCCGTAGAAGAAGCGCTTCGTCTGGGGATAAGGAATGAGTTTATCCGCCGGTTCATGGCAAATCCGGCCGAGGGAGGCCATGACGGCATCCAGATTGGTAATCGCCCGGGCTTCGCCGCGTCCCAGGGAGGACAGGCCCAATGGCAGAAGGGAGCGCTGGATTTTCCGCAGGTCATGGCAGCGCAGGGCTAAGTAAAAGGCCATATTCCAGGCGCTATAGACGAAGCGCGTCCGCTGTATCTGCGGCAGCCAGTGCTGGAATAAGGCGTCGCCCCGAGAAAGGACGTCGCGCCGGAGCTGGCAGAGGACGTCGTAGAGTTCGTTCGTCGATGTATATATTTCCTGTTCCAATGTAATCACCTCAATATCATGAATTTTCTTCATATCTATTATTATATTCCCGACATGTGGCTTTCTCAATGCTTTCTGTTTTGTTTTACAACGATTTTACAGATATATTTTTTACATATGGATAATCTATGATATATATATTTTTCTAATCATAAAATTCATGATATACTGGCTTTTGTTTCTACGAAAGGAGTCTTACTATGGAATGGATTACGACGACGGATATTCACATCCTCTTTGGGCTGCACCGCCTGGCCGGGCCGCACATGGATGCTTTCATCACTTACTTCACGACGGTGATCAATACGCTTTGGCTCTGGGCCATCCTGGCGGCCGCCGGCCTTTGGAAACGGCGGAGCCGCTGGGTCACGCTTACCATCATCGTCGCCGTCATCCTGGCCATCCTCGTCGGCGATGTGGCCATCAAGCACTTCGTCATGCGTATCCGGCCGTATCTGGTCATCCCCGGTGCGCCGACGCTGGATACGCTGAAGTACCCGATCAGCTACTCTTTTCCGTCAGGCCATTCGTTCTTCTTCTTTGCCGGGGCCACGGTCTTATTCCGGTCCTGCCGGCGCCTGGGCATAGCGGCCTACGGCCTGGCCTGTGTCGTCGCCTTTTCCCGTATGTACCTGTTCATGCATTTCCCCAGCGACGTCCTGACCGGTGCCGTCCTGGGGATTATCATCGGAAATATTGCCTGGCAGATATGCGGGTATGCCAAAAAGAGGCTGTCGCATTAAGACAGCCTCTTTTTGAGCTTTAAGTTTTCAGTTTGTAGTTTTTAGTGAAGGCTTTTAAATTTAAAACCATCTTCTACAAACTATAAACTCCGTACTACAAACTATAAGACAAAAGGGACCACGCATGATGGCAGAGAAACCTTCGTGCGTAGTCCTTTTTTAATTAAGCTTTTGCTTTTTTCGGCACTAAATCACCGATCCGGTCCAGGATATAATGGGGCTGGTAAGAGAACTGCTGGATATTTTCCCGATTAGAGACACCGCTCATGACCAAGACTGTTTCCATACCTGATTCTACCCCACCGATGATGTCCGTATCCATCCGGTCGCCAATCATGACGGCTTCTTCGGAATGGACGCCCAGCTTTTTCAAGCCAGTGCGCATCATTAATGGATTCGGCTTGCCGATGAAGTAAGCTTTCTTCCCCGTAGCCAGTTCAATCGGTGCAATCAAGGCCCGGCAGGCCGGGATAACGCCCCGGTCACTAGGACTGGTCATATCGCCATTGGTGCCAATAAGCTTGGCCCCTTTGTTGATCAGCTCGGTTGCCTTGATGATCATTTCATAATTATAGCCTGTCGTTTCGCCGACGACTACGTATTCCGGATTGACATCATTGAAAGGAATACCAACTTCATACAGAGCATTGATCAGGCCATGGGCTCCGATGATGTAAGCCGAACAGCCTGGAGCCTGGGTTTTCAGGAAATGAGCCGTCGCCAGGGCGCTCGTATAAAAATGACTTTCCTCGACATCCAGTCCCATAGACTGAAGCTTTTTGCGAAGTTCCAGCGGGGTCCGTTCACTAGAATTGGTAAGGAACAGAAACTGCTTCTTTTCTTTCTGGAGCCAGTTCACAAAATCCTTTACCCCCGGAATCAAGGTGCTGCCTTGGTAGATAACACCGTCCATATCACTGATAAAACCTTTTTTAGAACGTATAATGTTCAAATCCCTCATGAATTGGTTCCCCCTTCATTGATGAGTGTTATTTATTCGCCACGAAGCCGGCAATGACCATGCGCTGAACTTCGTTGGTGCCTTCGTAAATCTGCATGATCTTGGCATCGCGGACGAGTTTTTCTACCGGATATTCCCGGCTGTAACCGAAGCCGCCAAGGATCTGAACAGCTTCCAATGCGACCTGGACGGCCATGTCACCGGCAAAGCATTTGGCAATGGCAGCTTCGCGGGTATAGTTCCGTTTCGGTACGGCATAGTAGGTGTTGAGGAAGTTGATGATTGCCGCACGGGCGACTTCGGTCTTCATGTCCATGTCAGCCAGTTTAAAGGCGATGACTTCGTGCTTGATAATCGGTTTGCCGAAGGTGACGCGTTGTTTGGCGTATTTGACCGATTCGTCAATAGCCCGCTGGGCAATGCCGACGGCCAGGGATGCGACCATAGGCCGGGCCAGGTCCAGGGTCTGCATGGCATAGATGAAGCCCTTCCCTTCCTGACCGATGAGGTGGTCAGCCGGGATATGGACGTCCTGGAAAATGACTTCCGTCGTGTTGGACAGGCGGATGCCCATCTTATCTTCTTCCTTGCCGACAGAAACGCCTGGGCGGTCCCGTTCGACGATGAAAGCCGAAATGCCTTTGACGCCCTTTGTCTTGTCGGTAATGGCAAAGACCGTGTAGACCGAAGCGACGCCGCCATTGGTGATGAAGCATTTCGTGCCGTTCAATACGTATTCATCGCCCTGTTTGACAGCGACTGTCGTCCCGGCTGCCGCATCGGAGCCGGCATTGGCTTCGGTCAGGCAGAAAGCGCAGAAACCGCTGCCCTTTTCACCGGTCAGGTATTCGGCATAGAGCTTCTTCTGGGCATCCGTGCCGTGCTGGAGTACCGGTTTCAGGCCCAGGCCGGAAGCGGCAATAGCCGTAGCGACACCGGCGTCGACTTTTGCCAGTTCTTCATAGACAGCGGCAACGGTATAATAATCCTGGCCCAGGCCGCCGTATTCTTCCGGGATTTCCAGGCCGCAGAAGCCCATGTCGACGGCTTCCTGATAGATGTCCAGTAACTTCTGGCCCGGTTCCTTAGCCTGATCCAATTCATGAACAAAAGGAGCGACTTTCTTTTCAGCAAAATCTTTAGCCAAATTGACCAGGTCCTGCTGGTCTTTCTTTAAAATGTAACCCATGATGAAAACCTCCTCTGACAGAAAATAAGCGGATGACAAACGGATATATACTATACTATTTATCATCATTCTATCAGAAATGGCCGAAAAAGCAACCGTGAGAAGTGGTTAGTGGCTAGTGGTTAGCATTTCGTAGTGGCCGTCCCAAAGGGCGGCCCGCTTCAGGATATGTGTGATTTTTCCCAACTAGTCTGTCAGAAGAATCATCCAAATTCCGGAACGGGCTCCCCACGTGCGAGCCCCTACAATGACAAAAAAGGGGCTGTCGCACGAAGATTATGTCATCATGCGCAGTCCCTTTTACTCTACAGTTTGTAGCACAGAGTTTGTCGTTTGCAGAAAAAGCCCTTAAATTTAAAGCCATCCGCTAACAACTAACTGCTAGCTACTAACAACAAAAAGGGTTTGTCGCATAACGACAAACCCTTCTTTTGTCTTGGTCGGAACGGCGAGATTTGAACTCGCGACCTCTTCCACCCCAAGGAAGCGCGCTACCAAGCTGCGCCACGTCCCGTCGACTTTTCTATTTTAACTGATTCGACAGGACTTGTCAATAGTCTATTTGTTATCTCTTTTACGGAAAAACGGCAGGGCTACTTCTGGGAACAGGGTATAGCTCAAAACGTCTTCCGGGCTGGCATCGGGGAATCCTTCGTCAGCCAGGGCTTTCTTCGATTTTTCCAGTTCCGGTTCCAAGTCGTCGGCTGGGCGGTGGGTGATGACCGGTTCGTCGCCGATGCACATCTTGCGGAACTTTTCGTCGATCTTGCCGGGGACGCGGCCGTATTTCCCGCGGACGATGTCGCGGACTTCGTTGGTGACGATCTTATAGCGGCCATAGAGGACGTTGAGGGCTGCTGCCGAGCCGGTGATCTGGCTGGTCGGCGTAACCAGCGGCGGATAGCCGAGGTCGCGGCGGACGTTGGGCATTTCGGCCAGGACTTCGTCGAAGCGGTCTTCGGCGCCCTGGGCTTTTAGCTGGTTATAGAGGTTGGTCAGCATGCCGCCAGGAATCTGATATTTGCGGACAGCCGGATTGATCTGGCTGGGCATGGTCAATTTGAATTCGTCTTCCAGTTCTTTGCGGACATGCTTGAAGTGGTCGACGATGGGCCACAGGCGGTCGACGTCGATGTCCGTATCATAGATGCTGTGCTGCAGAGCCATGACCATCGATTCCGTCGCCGGCTGGCTGGTGATTTCGCCGAATGGCGACAAGGCCGTGTCGATGATGTCGACACCGGCTTCGACGGCCTTCATATAGGTCATTTCACCGAGGCCGCACGTACAGTGCGTGTGCAGTTCAATAGGCACGGACAAGTGCTTCTTGAGCATGCGGATCAGGTTGTATGCGTCATACGGCGACAGCAGGCCGGACATATCCTTGATGCAGATGGAGTCGACGCCCATGTCCTGCAGTTCCTTGGCGACCTTGGTGAACGATTCCATCGTATGGATAGGGCTGATGGTATAGACCAGGGCGCCCTGGACGTGGACGGACTTCGTGTCTTTCGCCGCCTTGATGGACGATTCCAGGTTGCGCGGGTCGTTGAGGGCGTCGAAGACGCGGATGATGTCGATACCGTTATCGACGGCGCGGTTGACGAATTCGTAGACGACGTCGTCGGCATAATGGCGGTAGCCTAAGATATTCTGGCCGCGGAACAACATCTGCAAGGGCGTCTTCTTGACGTGCTTCTTGATGGTCCGCAGGCGTTCCCACGGGTCTTCGTCGAGGAAGCGCATACACGTATCAAAGGTAGCGCCACCCCAACATTCCAGGGCATTATAGCCGACTTCATCCATCGCTTCCAGGACCGGCAGCATCTGGCGCAGGCGCATACGCGTGGCCGCAATGGACTGGTGGCCGTCGCGAAGGACCGTTTCTGTGATTTTTACTCTTGCCATTCTATTTCCTCCAATGTTGTATTTATCTTCAAAGGTTGGATGCGAAAATCATACGTACTATTTTATTATATCATAGTAGGCCCGGTTTTGCTATTCACATCGAGGTCATACACAGTCCGGCCCTGGCAGACACGGATATGACCAAGGGGTACCTCATCCTGATGCCAGGTCAGGTGCTGAGGCAGGCTCCAGCAGGCCGTCTTGACGGTAACGTTGCGATAGCCCCGGACGCGGGACGTATCGCGCCGGTTATAGCCGATGGTGATAGCCGGTTCATCGGGCAGGCTGCGGAGGAAGGACAGGAGCTGCCGACCATAGCGGCGAGTATCGACTAATTCGCCCATAGCCGGCGTGTAGGCCCCGGCCAGGACCTGCGTGTTGTCATCCAGGTTTTCCGTGGCTTGCAGGCCCGTCCGGATGCAATTTATGCCCTGTTCCAGGAAGTGCTGCTTCATGTAGGCCGCCCGGACGACGCCTTCATGGATGGTCAAGGGCTGGTAGCGGCCGGCCCGCCAGCTGGCAGCCAGGTCCGTCCCGGCGAGGACGGCAACGGGATAGATACGGGCCAGGTCCGGCTGGAGCCGGCAGATAGCCGCTGTCGTCCGGACCAGGCTCGGCCAGTCTTCGCCGGGCAGGCCGGGCATGAGCTGATGGCCGACGGTGAAGCCGTACTGCCGTAAGAGGGCTGTCGCCGCCACGACATCCCCTGCCGTATGGCCCCGCCGGGCCTGCTCGAGAACGGTATCGTCCATGGACTGGACGCCCAGTTCGACGCAGGTCATGCCGTACTGCTGCAGGCGCTGCAATATCTCCGGCGTAATGCAGTCCGGCCGGGTCGAACAGCGGATGGCGTCAATCGTACCGGCCTCCAAGGCTTCGTAAGCCGGCTGCAGAAGGCCTTCCTGTACCTCCCCGGGCATGGCCGTGAAACTGCCGCCGTAGAAAGCTGCTTCCCAGTAGCGCGGCGTCCGGGCCGACGCCGTATAGGACGCAATGAGACGGCGCACCTCATCGGGCGACGGCAAGCCCTGGTGTCCCGTAATCTGCCACTGATTGCAGAAGACACAGCGGTGGGGACAGCCGATATGGGGAATGAAAATAGGGATGATAGACGTTTGCATGATGCCTCCTGTGAAAAAAAGAGGCTGTCTCATCGACAGCCTCTTTTTTAGTGGTTCGTTGTTCGTGGTTCGTAATACTAGCCACTAGCCACTAATCACTAGCCACTCAAAACTCTTCGCCTTTCAAATCCATGAGCGCTGTATGGGCTGCATGTTGTTCGGCGTCTTTTTTTGTTTTTCCCGATCCTTCGCCCAGGACTTTGCCGTTGACTTTGACTTCTATGTAGAAGGTCTTGTCGTGGTCCGGTCCTTCGCTGCGGCACAGTTCGTATTCGATGTGCTGCGGGCCCTTTTGCTGGACGTATTCCTGGAAGAGGGTCTTATAGTCTTTTTCATAATGGCCGCTCTTGACCAAGTCCAAGTAGCCCTTGAGCTGGTGAAGGATGAATTTACGGGCTTCTTCATAGGAACTGTCAATATAAATCGCACCGACGACGGCTTCAAAGGCGTCGGCCATGATGCTCGGCCGCGTGCGTCCTCCCGTAGCCAGTTCCCCCTTGCCCAGGAGGATATAGTCCCCCATGTGGAACTTGGCACAGACCGAAGCCAGCGGCGTTTCGCTGACGACACTGGCCCGGGCCTTGGACAGTTCCCCTTCGGGCATGTTGGGATAATGAAGGAATAGATATTCACCTACGACCAGGTCCAGGATGGCATCGCCCAAAAATTCCAGGCGTTCGTTGTAATAGCCGTGGCTGGCCTTGTTTTCATTGGCATAGGATGAATGGGTCAGGGCCTGATCCAAAATGAGGAGATTGTGGAATTCCTTGAGGCCCAAGACCTGTATGAATTGTTCTAACTGTTGTTTTCGTTCGGTATCCATCAGGTCAGTCTTCTTTATTATTCAGCGTACTTCTTGAAGAGCAGGGTTGCATTATGGCCGCCGAAACCGAAGGAGTTGGAAATGGCGACGTTGACGTCAGCTTCTACGGCTTTATTGGGTACATAATTGAGGCCCAGTTCTTTCAATTCATCTTCCGGTTCGACGAGGTTGATCGTCGGATGGACCTTGCCCGTTTCGATGGTCATGGCGCAGGCAATGGCTTCGACAGCGCCGGCAGCGCCGAGGAGATGGCCGGTCATGGATTTCGTCGAGCTGATGAGCATGTCTTTGGCATGGTCGCCGAAGACGCGGGCAATGGCCTTCGATTCGTTGAGGTCGTTGAGGTGCGTCGACGTACCGTGAGCATTGACGTAATCGACGTCTTCCGGCTGGAGGCCGGCATCTTTGACGGCCAGAGCCATGCATTTGGACTGCTGGATGCCTTCCGGAGCCGGAGCCGTGATGTGATAAGCGTCGGCATTGCTGCCATAACCGCCGATTTCACAGTAAATGTGAGCGCCGCGTTTCTTAGCGTGTTCCAGTTCTTCCAGGAAGACGACGCCGGCGCCTTCGCCCATGACGAAACCATCGCGGTCTTTATCGAAGGGGCGCGATGCATGAGCCGGGTCATCGTTGCGCGTGCTCAAAGCTTTCATAGCGGCAAAGCCAGCTACGGCACCGGGAGATACAGCGGCTTCGGTACCACCGGCAACAGCGGCGTCGAGTTCGCCGCGCTGGATCATGCGGTAAGCAGCGCCGATGGAGTTCGTGCCTGTGGCACAAGCCGTGACAACGCTGGCACAATGGCCCTGGAGGCCGAAGAAGATGGATACCTGGCCCGATGCCATGTTGGCAATCATCTTCGGTACGACGAAGGGGTTGACGCGAGACGGACCTTTCGCGAACAAGCCTTTGTACAAGTTGTGGAGCGTTTCCATACCGCCAATGCCCGTACCGATGATGGTGCCGATGCGGTCGCGGTCTTCTTCATCCAGATTGATTTTGGAATCGTCAAGAGCCAGTTTGGCAGCAGCTACGGAGAACTGCGTGGACGGGTCCATATGGCGGACTTCTTTACGGTCGATGCCGTAGTCAGCGGGGTTAAAATCTTTGACTTCGCCGGCAATGCGGGCAGCATATTCGGTTGCGTCAAAGTGGGTAATGGGGCCAATGCCGTTTTCGCCGTTGAGCAGGGCATTCCAGAAAGCATCTTTACCGATGCCAACAGGAGAAATGACACCTAACCCTGTAATTACTACGCGTTTTTCCAAAGTTTTCACCTCATTATAAAAAGTAACGTACTATCAGTCGGGAATGGCTTCCATTTCCCGTTTGATGTTGGCAAATATATCCTTGACCGGCAGAATGTCGTGGATTTCCATCATGCGCCTGCCGGAAAATACCAGACCTGTTTCGACATCGCCCTGCTGAGCCCGCGTCAATGCCCGGATGATGCAGTATTTATGACTGCACTTCTTGAGACACTGGTCACATGTTTCCGGCTTCGGTGCCGTCCCCAGGAGGATCCGTTCGGAGAAAGGCGTGCGGATAGCCTGGCCGGGAAGGCCGACAGGACTGTGTATGAGGATGAAGTCTTCCGGTTTATTGGCCCGGAGATAGACTTTCTTCAATTCTTCAGAACCATTCGATTCAACGCTGGCAGCAAAGCGGCTGCCCATCTGGACGCCATTGGCGCCGAGGCGGAGCATTTCCGCAATGTCTTCACCATGCAGTACCCCGCCGGCACCGATAACAGGGATGTCAACGGCAGCGCGGACTTCCGGCACGATGAGGCGGCTCGAACGGTTGGTCCCCAAATGCCCGCCTGCTTCAGCTCCTTCGACGACGACGGCCGAAGCACCCAGGGATTGGGATATTTTAGCTAGTTTGGCAGAAGACACAATAGGGACAATAGGCGTGCCCGATGCTTTGCCCCAGGCGAACATGTCCCGGGAAAAGCCTGCGCCTGCCACAACCAGATCGATTCCTTCTTCAATAGCAGTGGTCACGATGCCCTTGAATTCACGGGCTGCAACCATTACGTTTATACCTATGATTCCATGAGGAGACAATTTTCTGGCTAACTTAATTTCATGTCGCAATTCGTCAAAAGGCATGCCAGATGCCGCAATAAGGCCGATACCGCCTTCATTGGCCACGGCTGCAGCCAGCCGGGCTGTGGACAAACGGATGGCCATGCCGCCCTGAATGATTGGCACCTTTGCTACGAGCTTACCTATTCTTAATTCTGGCAGCTTCACTCTGTTTTCCTCCATTCAAGATACCGGGAGGGGAAGACATGCAACATGCCTCCCCCTTCGGGCTCTTATTGCGTACTTACGCTTTCTTTTCCTTTTCAATGTAATCAACTGTATCTTTGACAGTTTTGATTTTTTCAGCCACATCATCAGGGATTTCGATATTGAATTCTTCTTCGAAAGCCATGATAAGTTCAACAATGTCCAAGGAATCAGCGCCTAAATCATCGATGTAAGCAGCGTCCATTTTGACTTCTTTTTCGTCAACGCCTAACTGTTCAACAACAATGCTCTTAACTTTTTCAAAAGTATCCTGTTCGCTCATGTCCATTCACCCCCTTTCAGTGGAGTATGCTTTTTGTATTACATTACCATGCCGCCGTCTACGTTGAGGGTCTGGCCGGTAATATAGCTGGCATCGTCCGATGCCAGGAACAAGACGGCCTTGGCCACTTCTTCCGGCTGGGCGACGCGGCCCATGGGAATGGTCTTGACCATGGCATCGACGGCGTCTTCACCGAGGACAGCCGTCATATCCGTGGCGATGCATCCCGGTGCTACGGCATTGCAGCGGATATTGCGCGAAGCCAGTTCTTTGGCTACGGACTTGGTGAAGCCAATGAGGCCGGCTTTGGCAGCGGCGTAATTGGCCTGGCCGGCATTGCCCGTTTCGCCAACGACAGACGTAATGTTGATGATCGAACCACTGCGCTGTTTCATCATCAGCCGCGATACGGCCTTGGTGCAGTGGAACGCCCCATTGAGGTTGGTATTGAGGACGGCCTGCCAGTCTTCTTCTTTCATGATCATGAGCAGTCCGTCGCGGGTGATGCCCGCATTATTGACTAAGATATCGACGCGGCCCAGTTCTTTCTTGACGGCCTTCACCATGTCGGCTACGGCTTTTTCATCAGAGACATCGCACTGGATGACCATAGCCTGAGCGCCTTTTTCTTCGATGGCCTGCTTCGTTTCTTCAGCAGCTTTCGTATTGCCAGCATAAATGATGGCGACGCTGGCACCGGCTTCAGCCAGGGCGATGGCTACGGCGCGGCCGATGCCGCGGGAGCCGCCGGTGACGATAGCAGTTTTCCCTGTTAAGTGCATTTTATCGAACCTCCTGGAAAAATTCAAGCGTTTTCTGTAAGGAAGGAATATCTTCTACATTTTCGCTGTGGATTTTGCGGTCGATTTTACGGTTAAAACCGCAAAGGGTCTTGCCCGGGCCGACTTCGACGAAGGTTTCGGCACCGAAAGCCTGCATGGTCTTGGTACAGTCGATCCAGAGGACCGGGCTGGCAGCCTGTTTGACCAGGTTGGCCTTGATATCGGCAGCCGATGTTTCGATCTGGCCGTTGACATTGGCTACGACGGGGATCTTGGCATCGGAAATGGTGATGTCATCGAGCACTTCGGCCAACCGTTTGGCAGCCGGTTCCATGAGCGTGCTGTGGAAAGGAGCACTGACGTGAAGGAGGATAGCCCGTTTGGCACCGGCTTCCTTCATGGCAGCGGCAGCTTCTTCGACGGCTTTGGTACTGCCGGCGATGACGATCTGGCCGGGGCAGTTGAAGTTGACGGCCTGGACCGTGCCGCCCTGAGCCGAAATCTGAGCACAGATGTCTTTGATCTTATCTTCAGCCAGGCCGAGGATAGCGGCCATGCCGCCTTCACCGAGGGGTACAGCTTCCTGCATGAACTGGCCGCGGAGGCGGACCGTGCGGACGGCGTCAGCAAAGGTCAGGGCGCCGGCAGCGACGAGGGCCGAATATTCGCCGAGACTGTGGCCGGCAGCGATGTCCGGTGTCAGTCCTTCCTGGGCGAGGACGCGGCAGCAGGCCGTGCTGGCCGTCAGGATAGCCGGCTGTGTATTATAGGTCTTCATGAGTTCTTCATCGGGACCTTCAAAGCAGAGCTTGGTCAGGGAGAAACCCAAAGCGTCGTCGGCTTCTTCAAAAAGCTGTTTGACAACGGGATATGCGTCGTATAAATCCTTGACCATCCCAACTTTCTGGGCACCCTGGCCGGGAAAAACAAATGCCTTTTTCATCATCAGTCACACCTCTCGTAAAAAAATCAATACCATTTCATAACTAAGCTGGCCCAGGTCAGGCCGGCGCCGAAGCCATCCAGGCAGACGATATCACCGCGGTGGATCATCCCTGCTTTGATGGCTTCATCTAAAGCCAGGGGAATGGAAGCCCCCGACGTGTTGGCGTATTTCTCGATGTTGACGAATACTTTTTCCATCGGAACGTGGAGCCGTTTGGCGGCGGACTGGATGATGCGGATATTAGCCTGATGCGGTACGAGGACATCGATGTCTTCCTTCGTCAGGCCCGACCGCTTGAGGGCTAATTCTGCGGCATGGGGCATGGCTTTGACGGCGAATTTATAGACTTCCTTGCCGTCCATCTTGGCATAGGCCATGCCGTTTTCGCGCAGGGCATCGGTCGGCGGCATTTCGACACCGCTGGCCGGAATCGTCAGGAAATCACCGCCCGTTCCGTCAGCTCCCATAGCCCCGCCGAGGATGCCGTAGCCTTCCGGTACGGGGCCGATGACAGCGGCACCGGCGCCATCGCCGAAGAGTACACACGACGAGCGGTCCTTCCAGTTGACGACGCGGGTCAGGATTTCCGCACCAATGACCAGAACATATTTATACATCTTATTTTCGATGAATTGGGAAGCAATGATCGAACCGTAGGCAAAGCCCGAGCAGGCCGCTTCCAAATCAAAGGCAGCGGCATTGACCGCATGGAGGTTGGCCTGTACTTTGCAGGCCGTCGACGGCAAGGCCCGGTCCGGCGTCAAGGTGCAGACGATGATCAAATTCAGGTCTTCCGCTTTGATGCCGGCGTTCTTCAAGGCTTCTTCGGCGGCTTTGGTAGCCAGGTCCGACGTCGTGACGCCTTCTGGCGCAACGTGGCGGGCGCCGATGCCTGTACGGCTGCGGATCCATTCATCGGATGTATCCATCATTTTTTCTAAATCTTTATTCGTCCATACCTGATCAGGTACACAGTGACCTGTACCAAGAATCCCAGCGGGATTAGCTTTCACTATCATACTGTTCTACCTCTTCTTCCTCTATACTTTTACGAATATGGCCGACGACGTCCTGTTCGGCGATTTCACCGGCAACGCGGACGGCGTTCTTGATGGCCTTGGCTTTCGAACTGCCATGACAGATAATAAAGCTGCCATCGACACCGAGCAGCGGCGCACCGCCGTATTCGGTGAAATCCAGTCGTTTCTTCAGCGATTTCAAGGCCGGGTAGACCGCTAAGGCCCCCAGTTTAGTGATGAAGCCGCTCTGTTTGATCGTATCTCTGACGAGGCGGATGATGAACATGGCCATGCCTTCGCCAAATTTCAAGATGACATTGCCGACGAAGCCGTCACAGACGACGACATCGACCGTGCCTTTCGGTATATCTCTCCCTTCTACGTTACCATAGAAAGAGATAGTTTTCAAATTTTCCAGCATCGGATACGTCTTCTGGCAGAGCTCATTGCCCTTCGACGCTTCCTCGCCGATGTTCAGCAGGCCGACCGTCGGTTTTTCGACGCCCAGGATGTATTTTGCATAGTGGTATCCCATGATGGCCCCTTCGACGAGGTGTTTCGGCTTGCTGTTGGCATTAGCCCCGGAATCGAGGAGCACCGTGATCCCCTTCTTCGACGGGATAGGCGTCGCAATGCAAGGCCGTTCGATGCCTTTGATGCGTCCCAGCCCAAAGAGAGCCGCCGTCACAGCGGCGCCAGTGCTGCCAGCGGCGACGACAGCATCACAGAGGCCGTCTTTGACCAGCTGCGTCGCTACGACGATGGATGCGTCTTTCTTGCGGCGGATGGCCTGAGCCGGATGTTCGCCCATTTCGATGACTTCGCTGGCGTGTACGATGGACAGGCGGTCGCTTTCTTTGGCGCCATATTTGCTCAGTACGCCGCGTATTTTCTTTTCGTCACCTACCAGGACGACATCAAAATCATATGCTTTGACGGCCTCTACGGCACCGAGGACGATTTCTTCGGGTGCGTAATCACCGCCCATAGCATCTACAGCTATTTTCATTCTATTACCGCTCCATTATTCCAAAGATTCTATGATAAATTTTGCCCGGAATACTTCTTTCCGCATCTTCCGGATCGTGACCCATACGTAGTATTTCTGGTCGCGCTGGCGCATGACTTCGGCCTTGGCGATCAGTTTATCGCCTACAGTGACGGGCTGTTTATATTTAATATTGGCTACGGCTGTAATGCAGACAGGAAGATTCAATACCGTCCGCGCCAGGGAACTGGCCTGGGCATATAGGCACTGGGAACGCACGATGTGTGCTTCGTCGACCATATCGTCTGTTGCCGTCATGATTGAAATGGCATTCTTGCCGATGATACAGTCTACGAGCTCCCCGACGACAGGGGCGTTACGCAGTTTCGGCTGCGCCGCTTCTGCCTTCTGGCGGATGCGGATACGCATTTCGGGGATTCCCAAGGCCATGCGGTCCAAGCGGATAGTAGCCACGCTGACGGAAAATTCTTCAGCCAATTCTTCGTCGTTTATAAAAGGATTTTCTTCAATCCGCTTCTTTAATAAAGCATGTCGCTTATCTCTCGCTATACGAACCATTTCATTCACCCTTGAAATTATTACCAAGTACTAACAGCACATACAACTAGAGATTATATAATGTTTTGGCAAATTTGGCAAGGAAAACAAAAAAGTATGCTTTCATTCCATTCATCTCATTGAATTGCCGAAAGCATACTTAATCACTCCTTAGTATTTATCGAAATCCATTTCGTTCAATACATCACGCAGTTTTTCCAGTTCTTCCTTGGTCATGGTAATACCTTTGGTCATGGCCTGATAATCCGGATCCCACGAGCGGAGGTCGAATTTCGGTGCCCGATTATTCCAGCTGATGTACGTCAGTTCTTTGCGCCAGCCGTCTTTATTTTCCGACAAAGTGCCGCAAATGTCTTCGATATTGAAATTTAACTGTGCCATTGTATACCTCCCAATAGGTGTTCTATCACCTGTGTTGTCATTTTTTCAGGTTAACGCTATAACCCAATTATTTTATATAATAGCAAATATGAGCTGTATGTCAATACAGCAGATTCGCCAATTATGTCAAGCTTTTTTTGACTTTTTATCCATGCATTTTATGCCGCTTGAAGAGGCCGCCATGTGCTTCACTGATATCGAAGACCGATACGAAAGCGTTGGGGTCGACGCCGGTGATGGCATCGCGTATCTTGGTGATCTCCAGGCGCGACACGACGCAGTAGAGGATCATCGTCTTTTCCCGCTTGTAAGCGCCTTCGCCGTTGATGAGGGTCACGGCGCGGCCCATATCCCTGGTCAGGCAGTCGGCCACTTCGTCGTGCTTGCCCGTAACGATGAGCATCCCCTTCATTTCATCGAGGCCGTTGGTGACGACGTCGATCATCTTATAGGCGATGAAGTATGCCACCAGGGAATACATGGCGCTGTCCCAGGAAAAGACAAAGCCCGAACTGCCCAGGATGAAGAGGTTGAAGAACATGATCGTCTCGCCGACGGAAAAAGGCGTGCGCCTGTCGGCGATGATGGCCAGGACTTCCGTCCCGTCCAGGGAACCGCCCCAGCGGATGATGAGGCCCACGCCGAGGCCGATGATGATGCCGCCGTAAATGGTCGACAAGAAAGGATCCGACGTGACCCGTTCGTAATGGATGAACGTGCTCCACCCGGACAGGCAGAGGATGGAAAAGAGCGAAGATATGGTGAAAAAGGCACCTATCTTCTTATAGCCAAAGATAAAGAAAGGAATGTTCAGGATGATGATGAACACACTGAAACTGATGCCTGTCACCTGCGCTGCCATGAGGGCAATGCCGACGACGCCGCCGTCGATGACGTGGTTCGGGACCAGGAAGACGTCCAGGCCGATGGTGTAGATGAGAGCGCCAAGGGCCAGGCCCAGGGCACGCAAGATGTATTTCATATTTTTTCTCCTCGTTGTTTCGCTAAATAACGGCGGCCGATGATCCAGGCGACGAAGTCATCGACCGGTTCTGGCGGATATTGGAAGGACAGTGGCACGAAACGGCGCCAGCCCTTGCGCGGGGTATATTTAAAATAGAGCTTGCGCCCTTCGACAGTGGTGAATTTTTCATCTGTCAGGGAAAAAGTGATATCCCCGTGGTTCCTGGCGATCCACTGCTCGACCAGGGGCTGCAGCTTTTTATGATTGGTCCCATCGCCCATGACGATATGGGAAAAAGGATAGTTTTCATAAATGTGACTCAAATAGTCGCCCAGTTCCGGCGTCGGCACGATGGCCTTCGTGACCAGACTGCCGTCATCGGCGACGACAGCAGTCCCCGTCTTTTCCGAACCAGGGTCAATGGCAAAGATCAATGTATCTCCTCCTAGGAATGAGGCTGCCACATTCAGACAGCCTCATTTTGAGTTTTAAGTTTGCAGTTTGTAGTTTGCAGTAATTATAAAACTATTTGCTACAAACTCTATACTACAAACTATAAAGAGAAAGGGACTTTTCATGATGACAGAAGCCTTCATGTAACAGCTCCCATCATTCGTCGGCTTCTACGCGGATGTCGATCTGCAAGGGGCCGGCCGTGTAGGTATCGGCTTCGGTGACGGCCTTGAGGACGATATCGGCGCCGCTGTGGTTCTTTATCTTGTTGATGGTCTCGAACATTTCGACTGCCGTCAGGGCCCCGACATTGCCGGTCAGCGGGTCCGGCAGGAGGCCTTTGGCCTGGGTCTGCTGATTGACGTTATGGAGGAAACGCATGACCTGCAGTTCGGCATTGCCCGACAATTCCTGGGCTGTCAGCCGTTCTTCGTAGACGACGTCGCCGCGGTGATAGATGAGGTTGTTGTCATACATTTCGACGTGGACCAGGGCCGGTTCGCCGAGCATGATGTTGCCGGCGGCGATGATGCGGAGCAGTTTCTGCGACTTCCCGGCTTTCTGCAGGGCGTCGACAGTAGCGTTGAATTCGTCTGGCGCAATATAGAGGAGGACCGTATTTTCATCGCGGACGCCGAGATGACGGCAGATCATGGTATTGGTCTGGCTCATGGCCCGGCTCAGTTCTTCCCGCGTCTGGGCCTGGCTCAGGCCGCCGTTGAGGACGTTACTGGACAGGACTTCGCCGACGCGGAAGACGACCGTCCCTTCGCGGATATTGGTCATCGTTTCATTGAGCAGCTTGATGTGCTTGTCGAGGACGTCGATGGTGCCCATCATCTTCTGCTTCGTTTCTTCCAGCATAGCTACGTCTTGACGGGCCTTTTCACTATCGGCCAGGGCCGAGTCGCGCTGCTTCTTGGCTTCGTCCATGGCAACCTGGATGACCGTCAGTTGGCGGGCCTTGTCGTCGCGGGCGGCCTGGGCCTGCTGCAGGTCCAGCTGAGTCGTCCGGATTTCTTCATTCTTGCCGTCCAGCTGTTCCTGCTGTTTATTCAGGAGTTCTTTATTGGAGGCGATGAGCTCGTTCTTATCGTCCAGTTCCTTGCCCAGGTCCTTGGCCTGCTGCAGCAGTTCATCCCGCTGGGCTTCGAGCTGGGCCTTCTGCATCTGCAGCTGGTGCATACCGAACAAGGCGATGCGGACATTTTCCGACAAGATAGACATGACGCCTAAAGTGATGACGGCAATGCTGATCCCCGTCAGGATGGTAACCAGGATGGACGTATACTTCGGCCGCAAACCGAATAATTTAATTTTCCGTTTCCCTACACGGGAGCCGATCTTATCGCCGAGATAGGCAATGATCCCGCCCATAACAGACAAGACGATCAGCATGACCCATCCATATTCCATAAGACACCACCTTTGCTCATTCCTTTATATCATTATATTATAGCCCATAACTACCGTGTACTGCAAGGGCCGTCCTGCCCTAGTCGTTAGCAGCTGGCTGTTAGCCCCCAGCCTCTTAAAAGGGGCTGTCGCACGAGGGTTTCTACCATTATGCGAGGCCCCTTTCGCTTTATAGTTTGTAGCACAGAGTTTGTAGTTTGCAGTAGATGGCTTTAAATTTAGAACCATTCGCTAAAAACTACAAACTGCAAACTTAATACTCAAAAGGCGCTGCCTTCATGCGACAGCGCCTTTTCCCTCATTTCGATTTTTTGTAGACTAAGATGACGCCGGCGACGCCACAGATGATGTCCGGCAGGAAGGCGGCGAGGTAGGCCGGTATCTTGCCGCCATTGCCCAGGGCGTTGCCCAGGGTCATGATGGAATAGTAAATAAAGATAACGACGACACTGATGCCAAAGCCGATGGACGAACTGCCGCGCTGTTTCTGCATCCCCAGGGGCGCGCCGACGATGGCGCAGACCAGGCTGGCCAGAGGCAGGGCGAAGCGGTTGTACATTTCGACTTTCATCTTATTGGTGTTGACGGAATTCTGGTCCAAGAGTTTAATCTGTTCCCGCAGTTCGCGGATGGTCAGTTCATCCGGTTTCTTCTGGGATGCATTGATCTTATTCGGCTTCTGCGTAATCGGCAGGGCCTGGTTCTGGAACTTCAGGGACCGCGTCGTCTGTTCATTGGCCGATACGTCATAGATCATGCCTTCGTGCATGACCCATTTCTGGCCGTTCCAGTCGGCCCGGTCAGCCTGTTCGACGCGCATGAGCGTATCATTTTCAAATTCCTGGACGGTAATATCCTTGAGCTGCTTCGTGTTGGCGTCGTACTGACGGGCATACATGAGGCTGGATATATCGGAGCCCTTGGTGTTCTTGATGATGATATGGTCCTGCGTCGTCGGCGCGACATTGTGCTTTATTTCTTCATTGATGATCGTGTTATAGGCGTTGTTGGCCTTGGGCACGACGTATTCGTTGAAGGCCGTCGCCCCGATGGAAATGAAGAAAGCGGCAATGAAAATCGGCATGGCCAGGCGGATGAAGTTCTGTCCGCCAGCCCGCATGACGATCATTTCACTGGAACTGGAAAGGCGGCCAAAGGCCATGAGCGACCCTAAGAGGACGGACATGGGAAAGGTGACGACGATGATCGACGGCATGGCCAGGACGAAGACGCGGAAGGCAGCCCAGGCCGAAGCCCCGTACTGGTTGATGAGGTTGGCAATACGGTAGAGCGTACCCGTCCCGACGAAGACTGCTGTAAAGGCACAGACGCCGAATAAAAAGGGGCCAATAAATTCTTTTAGTATATATTTATCTAATATTCGCATTCCATACTCCCTGTTACATCCTGAATTCTTCGCCTAAGTAGAATTTCTTGGCTACCGGGTCATTGGCAATCATTTCCGGACTGCCTTCGAGGAGGATCTTCCCTTCACTCAAGATATAGGCTTTGTCGACGATGCTCAGCGTTTCCCGGACGTTGTGGTCGGTAATGAGGACGCCCATGCCGCGCCGTTTCAAATGGCTGATGATGCCCTGGATGTCGTTGACGGCCAGGGGGTCGATGCCGGCAAAAGGTTCATCGAGGAGGATAAAGGCCGGGTCCATGACCAGACAGCGGGCGATTTCCACGCGGCGCCGTTCGCCGCCGGACAGCTGGATACCCAGGCGGTCGCGGAGCTGGGTGATGGAAAATTCTTCCATCAGGGCTTCCACTTTTTCATGCTGCTCCTTCTTGCTGAGCTTCGTCGTCTCCAGCATGGCCAGGAGGTTGTCTTCGACGGTGAGCTTGCGGAAAATCGACGCTTCCTGAGGCAGATAGCCGATGCCATAGGCCGCCCGCTTGTGAATGGGCAGGTTGGTGATGTCCTTGCCATCAATGGTTATCTTCCCTGACGTCGGCCGTTCGATGCCGACGATCATGTAGAAAGTCGTCGTCTTGCCGGCGCCATTCGGTCCCAGGAGGCCGACGATCTGGCCCTGGTCGACGCGGATACTGACGCCGTTGACGGCATTTCGTTCTTTATACGCTTTTACGAGATCTTCAGTCTGAATAAACATAGATACCCCTTACGATTACGGATTACTGCCCGGTACGATGACGATAGTCGATCGGCTGCGGGTCTGGACGGAATTATCGGCCAGGCGGATATCGACATTGTCGCCGTTGAGAGAATTGCCGTTCTGAGTGGCATTGACATTCCCCGTCAAGTGGATGACGCCGTCATTCTGCCCCGGCGTCTGGGTGTAGACGGCCTGATTGGCATAGGCGATGAGGTTTTCCGCCGGCGATTCGATATGGACGTTGCCCGTACCGATGGCCTTTATCTGCTTGAACCAGGCGTCGATGTGATCGGCCCACATCTGCGAACCCTGGGCTTCAAGATAGCCGTTGCCCGTGACGATGCCGTAATCCTGGTCGAGATAGTATTCGACTTTGTCGCCATTGACCTTCTTGTCGCCGTAGACGCCGCGGACGCTGCCTGTAGCGACGACGTAATTCTTGTTGGTCGAATGGACCTTATCGGCGTTGAGCTGCATGTCCGGCTGCTGGACCGATACGTTGCCTTCCATGTCTGCTTCGGCGGTCTTCAAGTTATAGACGGCCTTGTTGCCGGTCATCGTAGCCTGGTCGCGGACGATGACGACGTTGCCCGTCGCCGTAGCGACCTGGGTCTTACCGTTATATTCCAGCGTGTCTGCCGTGACGGATACGGCCGGGTTGCCGTCATTATCCGCCGCCAGGGCGCCGGCAGCCGGCAGGATCATGGCCCCCATGAGGGCGGCAGCTGCCAGTTTCTTTCCAAGTAAATCCATCATAGTTATTCTCCCTTTGTCACCTGCGCATGGCCGGTCAGCGTCACCTTGGTCAGGCTGCTGTCCGTTTCAAAAGCATCGGCTTTGAGCGACGTCTTGTCATGGCGGTCCATGACGACCTTGCCGCCTTTGATCATACGCGTATCCATATTATAATACACACTGCCGTCGGTCTGCAACGTATCGCCCTTATCGGTTTCTGCTTTGACAGGCGGCTTGATTTCGATGGTCCGCTTCTGGCGGTCGACGATGCCCTTGTCCGACGTAATGGTCATCTGCGTTCCATCTTCGGCGACGACCAGGGCCTTGGGGTTGGTGAAATACATGATCTGCGTGTCCGGGTCGATCTGGATCTTATCGGCTGTCAAGCGCCAGACGAGCTGGCCGTCTTTCTTTTCTTCCAGCTCCGTCCCTTCGAATTCGACGAGCTTATCCGGGCTGACCATGGGGTCTTCCGTCTTCTGGGGATGCATGAAACTATAGAGCATGACGGCAAAGCCGATGACGGCGATGACGGCAATGATGGAGATTTTATTCTTTTTCAGCTTTTCGGCTATCATCGGTATGCGCCTCCGGTTTCTGCTGCAGTGCTATGATTTCTTCCGGTTCTGTACTCCAGCGATGCTGGAACCACAGCCATTCTGTCGGGTGTTCCTTGATGAAATTCTCCGTGACGACGGCCATCTTGCGGGTCATGCGGGCAATGTCTTCGTCCTTGTTGCCTGTGTCTTCGAAATGCATGATTTCACCGATCATCAAATGGGTATGATGATTTTCGTCGTGGACCGGGAAAATCGGCACGATAGGTGAATGGAACTTCTGGGCGAACATAGCCGGTCCTTTCGGCGTCGAGCTCATCTTGCCCAAAAAAGGCTGAGGCACGCCGTGGAAGCCGCCGTCCTGGTCGGCCAGGAAACCCAGGAGTTTCTTGCGCTTCAAGGCACGGGCAGCGATGATCATTTCATTGCCGCCGCGGGCGAAGACTTCCAGTCCCATGTTCTCACGGTTTTCGTTGAGCAGGCGCGTTACGGCGTCGTTGGCCTGGTTCTTGACGATCGTCGTCGCCGGATAGCCGTAGATGGCCAGGGCGCCGAGCCATTCCCAGTTGCCCATGTGGGCTGTGAGGACGATGACGCCTTTGCCTTCCTTCATGGCTTCGTCCAGGCGTTCCGGATGGTCCAATGTCACATAGTCCCGGATATTCTCCGGATTGAGATTGGGCGTATAGAGGATTTCCATGAGCGACTGGCCGAGATTGCGGAAGACGTCGGTCATGATGCGTTCCGCTTCTTCACGGCTGCACTCCATGCCGCGCTGTATCTGGAAAATACCGCGTTCGCGCTGCTTCTTCATCAGTTTTCCTACGAAAGGGCCTAGTTTGCGACCCAAGGAAATGATAACCGGATAGGGCAGATGACAGAGAATCTTGCCGAATCCGCGTGCAGCATGATACTGCCATTCCTTACTCACAATACAGACTCTCCTTTCTTATTGGCGCAACGTAAAGGTCGCGTCGCCAAAGTACTGGCGCAGGACCTTATCCCAGACATGCTGGCTCTTCAAGATATATTCGGCGAATTCCCGCAAGGCCCCGTGGCCGCCGGGATAGGCCGATACGAAAGCGGCCGACCGACGGGCTTCTTCGCAGGCATCGAGGGGCGCTGCGCCGAAACCGGCATTGGCAATGAGTTCGACGTCGTTCAGGTCGTCACCCATGTAGGCCACTTCGTCGAGGGACAGGCCGATTTCACTGCACAACTGCTGCATGGCCAAAAGCTTGCGCGAGCAGTCCTGGAGGACGTAGTCGATATGCAGATCCTTCGCCCGCTGCTCGACCATGGGTGAGCGGCGGCCTGTGACCAGGGCCGTCTGGATGCCGGCGGCCCGGATCAGGGAAATGCCCATGCCGTCGCGGGCAGAAAAGCCTTTCATGGCATCGCCCGACGGGCTGTAGTAAATGATGCCGTCCGTCATGACGCCGTCGACGTCGAGGGCCAGCATCTTGATATGTGTCAAAAAGCTCATCAGACCACTCCCTGCCGCAGCAAATCGGTAATATGGATCATGCCGACGACTTTGTCATCCTTGTCGACGACAGGCAGGACCGTAATCGGACGGGGCTGGTTCTTTTCCATGATGTGCAGGGCTTCCGTAGCCAGCTTATGGTTGGCAATGACCCGCGGGTTCTTGGTCATCATGGCGTCGACAGGCCACTGGAGGAAGTTGGACCCTGTTTCCAGGCCGCGGCGGACGTCGCCGTCGGTGACCAGGCCGACGAGTTTGCCGTCTTCATTGACAACGGATACGGCACCCAGGCCCTTTTCGGTCATGAGGAACAGGGCATCCTGGACGATGCTGTCTTCGCTGACGACCGGGTTGTCCTGGCCTTTATGCATGACATCGTCGACAGTGAGCAGGAGTTTCTTGCCCAGGGCTCCGCCGGGATGGAAGATGCCGAACTGTTTCTTGGTGAAATGGTGCTGCGTCAAGAGGACGACAGCCAGGGCATCGCCTAAGGCCAGAGCCGCCGTCGTACTCGTCGTCGGCGCCAGGCCCAGGGGGCAGGCTTCTTTTTCGACCGATGCGTCGAGGATGATATCGGCATGTTTGGCCAAGGTCGAATTGTGATTGCCGACGACGGTGATGAGTTTGGCACCGATGCGCTTGAGCGACGGCAGGATATTGAGTATTTCCACCGTTTCCCCACTGTTCGAGAAGGCCAGGACGACATCGTCTGCCGTGACCATGCCCAAATCGCCGTGGATGGCTTCTGCCGGATGGAGGAAAATGGACGGCGTCCCCGTACTGGACAAGGTTGCCGATACTTTGCGGGCAATGTGGCCGGATTTCCCCATGCCCGTGACGATGACCCGGCCTTTCGATTTCATAATCATGTTGACAGCATTGACGAAGTTCTGGTTGAGCGTAGGGATCAACTTTTCAATGCCTTGTGCTTCCTGATGGAGCACGTCTTTTGCTTCTTCTAAAATATCCATCATGGTCTCGTCTCCTTACCTGTCCGTGCTTACGCTTTTCTGTGCGATTTCGTTGATAGCCATCATATCGCGGAGGACATCTTCGACCTGCGATAAGTAGAGCATATTCGGCCCGTCGCTGAGGGCTTCTGCCGGGTTATCGTGTACTTCCATGAAGACGCCGTCGATACCGGCACCGGCAGCGGCTCGTGCCAGGTTGCCGACGAACTGGCGCTGGCCTGCCGATTTCGTACCGGCACCGCCCGGCAGCTGGACGCTGTGGGTGGCATCAAAGACGACGGGATAGCCGAAGCTGCGCATAATCGGGAAGGAACGCATGTCGACGACGAGGTTGTGATAGCCCAGACTGATGCCCCGTTCGGTGAGCATGATATTTTCATTGCCAGCGTGTTCGATCTTGGCGACGACATTCTTCATGTCTTCCGGGGCCAGGAACTGACCCTTCTTGACGTTGACACATTTCCCCGTAGCCGCAGCAGCTTCTAGCAAATCGGTCTGACGGCAGAGGAAGGCCGGAATCTGGATGACGTCCAGGACTTCAGCAGCCGCTTCGGCCTGGCAGGTTTCGTGGATATCGCTGACGACGGGAACCTGGAGTTCCTTCTTGATGTCAGCCAGGATGCGCAGGCCTTCTTTCAGGCCCGGTCCACGGTAGGACGTGTAAGACGAGCGGTTCGCCTTATCGAAAGAGGCTTTGAAGATATACGTCAGGCCCAGTTTTTCACAGATAGCCTTCATGGTCTTGCCAATAGCCAGGGTCCGTTCGGGATCCTCGATGACACACGGGCCGGCCATGACGAAAAGTTTGCCATCGCCGCCGACAGTCTGGCTGCCAACCTGAATTCGTTTCACTTTTTCCATAGTCTATTCCCCTTTATGAGCAGATTCGGCAAAATAACGGCGGATGTGTTCCAGGTCATCCGGCGTATCGATGCCGATGAATTGGTGATGAGTCTTTATCACTTTTATCTTATAACCATTTTCGAGAACCCGCAACTGTTCCAGGGACTCGACTTTTTCTGCCGGCGTTTGTTCCATGGCCGCGTACTGCAGGAGAAAATCGCGGCGATAGGCGTAGATACCGATATGCTTATACGGCTGGATGCCCCCTTCTTCAAAGGAATGGCGCGGATACGGGATGAGGGAACGCGAGAAATACATGGCTTCATCCTTTTGGTTGAGGACGACTTTGACGGCGCTCGGGTCATCGTATTCGTCTTCCTGCAAAGGCGCAGCGACCGTCGCCATGGTCAGGTCCGGTTCTGCTTCAAAGGCCCGGCACAAGTCGTCGATGACGTCCGGTGCGATGAGCGGTTCGTCGCCCTGGACGTTGACGATGACGTCAGCATCGGGAAAATGGCCGACGGCTTCAGCCAAACGGTCCGTGCCATTGGCGTGGTCTTCGCGGGTCATGACGGCATGGCCGCCGAAGGTGACGACCGTATCATAGACTTTCGGGTTATCTACGGCGACGACGACAGCCGTCAGTTTCGAGGCCTTGGCAGCCTGTTCATAGACACGCTGTACCATCGGTTTGCCGGCAATATCGCACAGCGGCTTGCCCGGCAGGCGCGTCGATGCATAGCGCGATGGGATGATGCATACAAAGTTCATAGTTTATCCTCCAATACTGCTTGCAAAATCGTATCTATCTGGTCCTGCCCTGCTGTGAATTCAATAGTAATGCTCAAGACGTACAGCGGCAGGTCGTATTCCTTGATCAGCGGCGCCGGCAGTTTGACGGCGTCCTTTTCCGTCGTCACCAAAAGGCAGCCCGTTTCGGCGGCCCTGGCGGCCATGTGGCGGATATCGTCGCGGCTGTAATGGTGATGGTCTTCATAGCGGAGAGAGCCGGCGACGGTGAAGCCCGCATCGGCCAGGGTCCGTTCAAAGGAAGCCGGGTTTCCTAGGGCCGATATGGCCAGGACGGACTGGCCGTCAGGCTGTAAGGCCCCGGAGCCATGGCCCTTTCCGTCATGCCAGGCGGCAAAGGCCAGGCACGAAGACGGCTTGTGGATGGCCATGGCCACCGGCGCGGCCGGGTTGTACTGGCGCAGCTTGGCGGCGATGGCTTCGGCCCGGTCCTGCGTAATCTGGTCGCCCTTAGTGATGATGAAGGCATCGGCCCGGCCGAGCTGCTCCATGGGCTCCCGCAGGATGCCCCGCGGCAGGACATGGCCGTTGCCGAAGGGATTGGTCCCGTCGACGAGGACGATGTCCAGGTCACGGTACAGCTGCCAGTGCTGAAAGCCGTCGTCGAGGATGAGGACCTGTGTACCGAAGCGTTCGACGGCCAGGCGGCCGCCGAGGGCCCGCTTGCGGCCGACCAGGACGGGGATGCCAGGCAGGCTGCGGGCCATGAGGCAGGCTTCATCGCCGCCTTCTTCGGCCGATAGCAGGACGCGCTGTCCATCGGACATGACGGCAGCGCCGCCATCTTCGCGCTGAGAGCGGTAGCCCCGGTTGAGCAGGGCCACGCGCCAGCCCTGGGATTGCAGGCGCCGGGCCAGCATGCACGCCATCGGCGTCTTGCCCGTCCCGCCGACAGTGATGTTGCCCAGGCTGATGACGACGGCCGGCGCGTGTTCCTGCCGTTCCGGATGGTCGGCGATGGCGTGATACTTGACCAGGACGCCCTTGCGGTAGAGCCAGGCGGCACCGCGCAGCAGGGCCAGGGCCGGCCAGTCCCAGCAGTGATGGGCGCCGCTTCCGGTCAAATAATGGAAATAGGCGGCAGCCCAGTTTCGCAAAGCCATGGGCTCACCTCCCGCCGTGGACGTCGTCCAGCATCTTCTGCAGCTGTTCCAGGTTCTTGCGCGTAGCCCCCTGGTTTTCCTGGACGACTTCGATGCAGCTGCGCTTCATGGCTTCGGCCCGGTCGGGATGGATGAGGATATCCAGGCAGGTGTCGATGAATTCCTTTTCATTCTTGACCATGACGCAGGCGCCGCGGCTGCTGAGGAGATCGAAGATTTCGACGAAGTTGAACATATTGGGACCGACGACGATGGGCTTGCCATGAGCTGCCGGTTCCAGGATATTATGGCCGCCGATATGGGCCAGGCTGCCGCCGACGAAGATGAGGTCGCCCAGGCTGTAGACGCGCCCCAGTTCGCCGATGGTATCGAGGATGACGCCGTCGTATTCGGACCGGATCGGTTTCCCGGCCTTCATATCGCTACGCTTGACCATAGTGACGCCGTGCTTGATGCCTTCGTCGATGATGAGATCGGCCTGATAGATATAGCGCGGGGCGATGATCAATTTGGCTTCCGGGAAATGGTCCCGTATCTTGACGAAGGCCTTGTAGACCGAGCCGTTCTCCCCTTTGTGGGTACTGCCGGCGATCATGATGGGATACGTCCCTTCGGCAAAGCCCAGTTCGTGGAGGAAGCGCTTCTTTTCGGCTTCCGTGACGATGCCATAGGTCTGGTCGTACTTGGTGTTGCCCGTGACGATGACCTTGTTGGGATCGGCGCCGATGTCGATGATATACTGGGCGTCGATGCGGCTCTGCATGCAGAACATGCGTATCGTCGACAAGACGCGGCGCGTAAAGAAGGTAATCATGCGGTAACGGACAGCACTGCGCTGGCTGATGCGGCCGTTCATCATCATGACCGGAATATGCTTATCTGCGGCGATGCGCAGGAAATTCGGCCAGATTTCCGTTTCTACCAGGACGATGGCCTGGGGATTGACGATGGTCAGGATGCGGTTGGTCAGATACGGCAGGTCCAGCGGGAAATAGAGGATCCCGTCGGCGCCCTTGATGATCTGATGGGCCATGTGGAAGCCCGTCGCCGTGACGACAGAGACGATGATGACTTCGTCGGGATGGGTCTTGCGCATTTCCCGGACAATCGGGCTGGCCGCGACGATTTCCCCGACCGACGCGGCATGGACCCAGATGGCATGGCGATTGGATATTTTATCTTTTAATTCTTCCGGCAAGAAGCCGATGCTCTGTTTGATGCGCTGATAAAATCCTTCTTCCCTGATGAGCCGGTAAATGAGCATGGGAATGAGCGTAGCCCAATAGATGAGGAGCAGGATATTATACAGCCAGTACATGGGGTGCGATTTTAGATTCTTCATCACAATCAACCTTCTGACGCTGTTTCTTCCGTAGTATCGTTGAACTGTACGGCATAGAGATGGGCATAGAGGCCGTCTTTTGCCAGTAGTTCATCATGGGTCCCCTCTTCGACGATGCGGCCGTGGTCGATGACGACGATGTTGTCGGCATTGCGGACCGTGCTCAGGCGGTGGGCGATGACGACGGCCGTGCGGCCTTCCATGAGGCGGTCCAGGGCAGCCTGGACGATCTTTTCGCTTTCCGTATCGAGAGCCGACGTCGCTTCATCGAGGATGAGGATGCGCGGGTTCTTGAGGATGGCCCGGGCAATGGCGATGCGCTGGCGCTGGCCGCCGGACAGGGAGCTGCCGCGGTCGCCGACGAGGGCTTCGTAGCCGCCGGGCAGTTCCCGGATGAAGTCATGGGCATTGGCGGCTTTGGCAGCGGCGACGACTTCTTCGTCCGTCGCATCGAGGTGGCCGTAGAGGATGTTCTCCCGGACCGTAGCGTTGAAAAGCATCGTTTCCTGCGGGACCAGGCCGATCTGCTGGCGCAGGGACGAGAAGGTGACGTCGCGGACGTCAATGCCATCGATGGTCAGACTGCCGCCCGTGACATCGTAGAAACGGGGCAGCAAGTTGGCGACCGTCGATTTGCCGGCACCGCTGGGGCCGACGAGGGCGACGACTTCGCCAGGGGCGACTTTCAAATTGAAATCGGTAAGGGCCGGGTGGTCTTTGTCATAGGCAAAGGAGACATGGTTGAATTCGACTTCCCCTTTGACCGGCGGCAAGACGATGGCGTCCGGCTTTTCCTTGACATCCGGTTCGGTGTCGATTGTTTCAAAGACGCGGTCGGCAGCGGCCAGGGATTTCTGGATATCGCCGTAGATTTCACTGATTCGGCGGACCGGGTTGGCCAGGTTGATGGAGTAGATGAGGAAGGCGATGAGGGCGCCGGCCGTCATTTCGCCGTCGATGACGCTCATGCCGCCGTACCAGATGATGCCCGTGACAGCGATGGCTGCGAAGAACTGGATGAACGGCGTCAGCAGGGCCGTCAGTTTGGTCGTCGTCATGAGAGCCCAGAAGTTGCGGTCGTTCTGGACCATGAAGCGGCGGATTTCAAAGTCCTCCCGGTTGAAGGAGCGGATGATGCGGATCCCCGAAATAGCCTCTTCCAAAAGCGACGTAATGTCAGCCATCTTGCCCTGGACGTCGTGGCCGGCCCGGCGCAGGCGGGAGCCGAAGAAGTTGGTCGTAAAGACGACGAGGGGGACGATGACCAAGGTCAACAGGGTCAGCTTCCAGTAGAGGAAGAGCATGGACCCCAGGGAGCCGACGAGGATGACCGCTTCCTGGACGAAGGAAATGAGGTTGCCTGCAATGGCCGTCTGCAAAGCCGTGACGTCATTGGTCAGGTTGCTCATGATATTGCCCGTCTTGTGCTTGTCGAAGTACGACAGGGACAGGGTCTGCAAGTGACGATACAGGGTTTCGCGGATATCGTTGACGATTTTCTGGCCAACGAAACTCATGAGGTATTTCTGGCCGAAATAGAAGAACCCGCGGAGCAGGAAGAGGACCAGGATACCGATGACGATGAGGTTCAGCGTGTAGATATCCTTATTGGCCAGGACCTTATCGATGACGTCCTTGATGAGCCACGGGACGACGACGTCGCTCGCCCCGGACAGGGCCATACAGATGACGGCGACGACGAGGCGCATCTTGTACGGCTTGATGAACATTAATAATCTCTTATAACTTTGCCAACTATTGTATTGCTTCATGGGCACCTCTTTCTCTTGCAAAATCTAAGATAGCCTGGGCCGTCCGCTGGACAGCGCCGGGTTCCCCCATCGTGCGGCGGACGGCCGCCAGGGATTTGTGCAATGCTTCACGGTGCACTTTATCGGTGATCATAGGCACCATGGCGGCAGCGATGTTTTCCGGCGTCACCTCATCCTGCCACAATTCAGGGATGACCCGATGGCCCATGATGATGTTCGGCAGGCCGATGCTGTCGATATGGACCAGGACTTTCGATAACCAGTAAGTCAGGCGGTTGACGCGGTACACCAGGAGCGTCGGCAGGCCCATGAGGGCCGTTTCCAGCGTCGCCGTCCCCGAAGCCGCGATGGCTGCCGTACTGAGATTCATCATATCGTATACTTTTTCTTCACCGACCGTGACGGCGACGCCTGAAGCCCGGATGATCTCATCGAGGAGGCCTTCGTCGATAGTCGACGCCTTGGGCAGGATGAACTGGACGTCCCCTGCCTCTTTGCGGATGAGCTTGGCCGCTTCCAGCATACACGGCAGGAGGCCGCGTACTTCCTGGACCCGGCTGCCCGGCATGAGGAGGACCGTCTTCTTCCGTTCGTCCAGTCCGAAATGAGCACAGGCCTCGCGGCGGCTCATGGTCGCATGGACCGTATCGACCAGGGGATGGCCGGCATAGATGACATTCGTCCCCATGTCTTCATACATCTTGGCTTCAAAGGGAAAGAGGGAAATGGCCAGATCCGTATACTTGGCAATGGTCTTGCCGCGGCTCTTGTGCCAGGCCCAGATGGTCGGCAGGATATAATAGACGACGGGGATGCCCGCCGCTTTGGCCACCTTGATGAGGCGCATGTTGAAGCCCGGATAGTCGATGCAGACCAGGACATCGGGCTTTTCTTTACGCATCGTATCGACGAGGAAGTCGCGGAGGCGGAAGAAAAAGGGAATCTTGCGGATGATTTCCCCGACGCCGATGACGCCTAAGTTCTTGATGTCATAGACGATGTCGACGCCGGCCGCTGCCATTTCCTTGCCGCCCATACCGAGCAGTTCGATCTGCGGATCCAGTTCGCGCAGGGACCGGGCCAAATTGGCCCCGTGCAGGTCGCCCGACGCCTCACCGGCAGAAAACATGATTTTCATAGGCTCTCCTAAAAATTCTTATCGACAGCACAGATACAGATATCGTGGCGGTTGGCCAGGTCCAGGACTTCGTCCTGTTCGACGAAGAGCGTCCGGCCGGCTTCCATGGCCAGGACATTGCAATGGCTTTCAATCATGGACAAGATGGTCTGCTTGCCCACGGCAGGCACGTCGAAACGCGGGTCCTGGTTGGGCTTGGCCACTTTGACGACGACGGATTTTTCCCGTCCCAGGGCGCCGCCGCGGCGGATGCAAGCGTCGGTCCCTTCGATGGCTTCGACAGCCATGACGGCCTTGTGCTTGACGACGACAGTCTGGCCGATGTCCATGCCGCCCATGGCCTTGGCCGTGACGAAACCGAAGCGGATATCGTCTTCTTCCGACGCCGTCGGTTTACGGCGCGACAAGACACCGCAAGACGGCATGAGGGGTTTCAGGTACAGTGTCTGGTCGACGACTTCCAGGCCATCTTTGGCCAGTTCTTCGACGATGGCCAGCATGATCGTATCGTCCTTGCGGTTGCGCAGTTTCGCCAGCAGCTTGATAGCCCGCCAGTCAGGGAACTTCAAGCCTTTGAAGAGGATTTCCTTAGTGACCTTGCCAATCATGGTCACTTTGGCGACGCCATTCTTCTTGAGGGTCTTGATGACCTTATCCAGTTTGGCGACGTTGATTTCATAATAAGCATCTGCTTCGGCAGCCAGTTCCGGTTCGACATCACTGACGACGGCGATGACGACGACTTCGTGACCCAGCTGTTTGGCAGCGCGCATAAATTCTACAGGCAGTTTGCCGACACCGGCAAGCAATCCTACTTTTTCCATAGCAATCATCCTTATTCATAAAGAGAAATATTCATCTTTATATTATAACAAAAAAACAGGCCCCCTGTCAGCAAAAAAAGGGGCCATCGCAGACGCGACACCCCTTTTTAGCCAATAGCGGCTGCCTAATCTTTCGTCCCTCTGCAGATACCGCGGTCGGCATTGCGGAGGAAGCGGAGGAAATGTTCTACTTCTTCATAGCTGTCCAGTTCCTGTTCCATTTCGGCAATGGCCTGGCGCAGGTTCAGGCCGGAACGGTACAGGATGCGGAAAGCCTTCTTCAGTTCCCGGCGTACTTCTTCCGGAATCCCGGCCCGTGAAAGGCCGACACTGTTCAGCCCGATGCAGCGGGCCGGCTGACCGTCGGCGATGACGAAGGGCGGAATATCCTGGACGACTTTTGCCAGGCCGCCGATCATGCTGTTGCGGCCGATCTTAACGAACTGATGGACGCCGGCGATGCCGCCGATGACGACGCGGTCTTCGACGGTGACGTGGCCGGCCAGGCCGGCGCAGTTGCTCATGATGACGTGATTGCCGACGACGCAGTTATGAGCTACATGAGTGCAGGCCTGGAAGAGGCAGTCGTTGCCGATGCGCGTTTCTTCGCCTTCACCGGTGGCCGTACTGACGGTGACGAATTCCCGGAACACCGAGCGGTCGCCGATGATCAGGTAGCTCTTTTCACCGTGATATTTCAAATCCTGTGGTTCCGAACCGATGGAACAGCTCGGGAAAAACCGGCAGTCCTTACCGATCGTGGTCCAGCCGTCGATGGTAACGTGGGCCATGATTTCCGTACCATCGCCAATGGTAACGTGGGGCCCGATAACGGCATACGGCCCGATTTTGACACCGGCACCGATTTTTGCCTGCGGGTCTATAATAGCCGTCGGATGTATCATGCTCTGAGGCATGTTATTCGTTTCCTCGGTCATTAAAGTCACTCCTCGCTTCCCTGCCTGAGCGGCAGGCGCTTATTTTCAACCTAAATCACATATTATATACACTCGCAGAATACCAGTCCGGTTTTGCCGGGCAAAATCAGGCCTTTTCCCGCTATATTCCTCTGTATACTCGCAAATACGCCCATTTAGGCCGTTATTTAACATGCAGTAAAGATTTTTTAAATTTTTCTTAACTTATTTTTTCGTGTTCTGACCCGGCATGAGGGCAAAGAGGTATTCCCCTTCGGCACAGAGCGTGTCGCCGACGTGACACTGGGCCTTGACCTTGCCCATGCGGCCTTTGATCTTTTCGATGTCAGCCCGCATGACCAGCTGGTCGCCAGGGATGACGGGATGGCGGAAGCGCAGTTTGTCGATGCCTGTAAAGAACGGGATGAGGCCGCGGTTTTCTTCCGGATAGAGCAGGGCTACGCCGCCGACCTGGGCCATGGCTTCGGCGATGAGGACGCCGGGCATGACCGGTTTTCCCGGGAAATGGCCCTGGAAAAATTGTTCATCGAAGGTCGCATTCTTGATGCCGATGGCATATTTCATCGGTTCAAGTTCGATGATGCGGTCTACGAGCAGCATGGGATAGCGATGCGGCAAAATTTCCATAATATCAGTTACTTCCAAAGTCATGAGAATTCCTCCTTAAATCACTGCATTTCTTCAAATATTTTATGGGTCAGCAGGTTGTTCAGTTTATGGCTCGATTTGACGGCGATGATGTGCCCTCGGACAGGACGGCCGAGCAGGGACAGGTCGCCGATGATATCGAGGACCTTATGACGGACCAGTTCGTCGTCACAGCGGGGAACGGACAGGCACGACGTCTTATCGTAGACGACGACGTTTTCGATGGTACCCCCTTTGCCGAGGCCTAATTCCTTGAGCATTTCCAATTCTTCCGTAAAGGCGATGGTGCGGGCAAAGGAAATGTCGCGGACATACGATTCCTTGGTAATCGTCGTGTCCAGGAACTGCACGCCCAGCATGGGGTGCGGGTTGATCGAAGTGAAGGTGATGCGGAAGCCATCATAGGGCACGATGGCGATGAATTTATCGTCCTCCTGGACGAGATGCTGTTTTTGGACGGCCAGCAGGCGGCGCGGTGCGTCCAGGTCACGGATTCCCGCTTCTTCGATGAGCTTGACAAAAGTCAGGCTGCTTCCGTCGGCGACGGGCGGTTCGACCGAATCCATTTCGACGAAGCAGTTATCCACTTCCATGCCGCTCAAGGCGGACAGCAGATGTTCTACTGTGAAGACCTTGGCTTCCCCGTTTTCCAACGTCGTCGCCCGCATTGTATTGGTTACATTCGTGAGATGGGCTTGTACAGACGGTCTGCCGGGCAAATCCGTCCGGATAAAGACGATGCCTGTATCAGCCGGAGCCGGGCGCAATACCATATGAACTTCATTCGCAGCATGCAGGCCGATGCCGTTATATGAAACGTCATGAGCCAGCGTCGTTTGTACTACTATTGACATAGGCAGGCCCCTCCTTTCCTGTTACGAGTAAGATAATTTTTTTCATACTTTTTTATTATACCTTATTTATAGGGTGTATGACAAGGGTGTTGTTCGTGGTTTCGGCCTGCGGCCTAGTGGTCCGTGGTTCGCGGCCCACCTAATTCCTTGCAAATGAAAAAGAGCCGCCCCAGGGGACAGCTCCTTTTCGTTCAATCGCTTTTTACTTCAATAGTTCATAGACAGAGGCGACGACGTCGTTCCAGGTTTCAATCTGGGCCTGTTCCCCATCCATGGCGGCTTTGCCGGCTTTACACTGGCGGGCCACGGACTGAGGCGACGTGCCGTTATACGTGTTACGCTGCTTGACGCAGGTTTCGATATCCAAGTAGTGATGGATGTCTTCTGCGAAGAGCGGGCTCATGGCCTGCAATTCCTGCAGCGATAACTGCTGTAATACCTTGCCCTGTTCGATGCAGTAGTGGACGGCCTTGCCGACGACGGCATGGGCTTCCCGGAAAGGAAGGCCTTTCTTGGCCAGGTAGTCGGCCATATCCGTCGCATTGGAAAAGTCGCTTTCCAGCACTTCCCGCATATGTTTGCCATTGACGGTCATCTTGTCGATCATGGCCGCATAGATGGTCAGGGCGAATTTCAAATTATCGATGGCATCGAAGACACCTTCTTTATCTTCCTGCATGTCCTTGTCGTAGGCCATGGGGATGCCCTTCATCATGGTCAGGACGCCCATGAGGTGGCCGTAGAACCGGCCCGTCTTGCCGCGGACGAGTTCGCAGATGTCGGGATTCTTCTTCTGGGGCATGATGGACGAGCCCGTGCAGTGGGAATCGTCGAGTTCGATGAACTTGAATTCCGAACTGGACCAGAGGATGAATTCTTCCGACAAGCGGCTGAGGTGCATCATCAGGACGGCTGCGAATTCCAGGAAGGCGATGATGTAGTCCCGGTCGCTGACGGCATCGAGACTGTTGTCGTAAATCTTGCCGAAATGCAGGGTCTTGGCGACGAAAGGCTGGTCGAGGGGATACGTCGTGCCAGCCAGGGCACCGGCACCGAGGGGCATGATATCGGCCATGTCCCAGGCGTATTTCAAGTGGATGAAGTCACGGGACAGCATGGAGAAATAGGCCATGAGGTGGTGGCTGAAGAGGATCGGCTGGGCCCGCTGGAGGTGGGTATAGCCCGGCATGATGACGTCGCTGTACTTTTCTGCAGCCTTGACCAGCGATTCCTGGAGCTTGACCAGGAGCTTGGCGACGGCGGCGATTTCGCGGCGGACATACATGTGCGTATCCAAGGCGACCTGATCGTTGCGGCTGCGGCCGGTATGCAGGCGCTTGCCGGCTTCGCCGATGGCATCGGTCAGTCGTTTTTCGATGTTCATGTGGATGTCTTCCAGCTCGACGGAGAAATCGAAGTTCCCGTCTTCGATCTGCTGGAAAATAGCCTTCAAGCCCTTGACGATGGCGTCTTTGTCTTCCTGGGAGATGATGCCCTGTTTGGCCAGCATCGTCGCATGGGCAATGCTGCCGCAGATATCTTCAGCATACATGCGGCAATCGAACTGGATGGACGCATTGAATTCTTCTACACTTTTATCCGTGGCCTTGGTAAAACGGCCGCCCCATAACTTCATACGAATCGCTCCTTATTTACCCTGTTTTTCTACGTGCTGTTTCATGAGGGCCCGCATCTTGAGCGGCAGGCCGAAGAGGTTAATGAAGCCTTCGGCATCGGTCTGGTCATATACGTCGTCTTCGCCGAAGGTGACGAATTCTTCGTTGTACAAGGAGTACGGCGATGTAGAACCAGCGCTGATGATGTTGCCCTTATAGAGTTTCAATGTAACCTGGCCGGTAACGGTCTTCTGCGTTTCATCGACGAAAGCCGACAGGGCTTCGCGGAGCGGCGAGAACCATTTGCCGTCATAGACGAGTTCGGCAAATTTGTTGGCCACATTTTCTTTATAGTGATACGTGTCGCGGTCGAGGCAGAGGTATTCCAATTCTCTGTGAGCATACATGATGATGGCACCGCCCGGGTTTTCATAGATGCCACGGCTCTTCATGCCGACCAGCCGGTTTTCGACGATATCGACGATGCCGACGCCGTTGCGGGCACCGATTTCATTGAGGGCCGTAATGAGTTCGACAGCACCCAGTTTCTGACCGTTGACGGCAACAGGGACGCCCTGTTCAAAGTCGATCTTGACGTATTCCGGAGCATCCGGAGCCTGTTCCGGCGTCTTGGTGACCATGTAGACCATGTCTTTCGGGGCATTGGCCGGGTTTTCCAGGTCGTCCCCTTCATGGCTCAGGTGCCAGATGTTCCAGTCCATGCTGTAGGGATAGGGATTTTCTTCGGACTGATAGTCGATGGGGACGTTGTGGGCTTCAGCGTATTTCAGTTCGTCTTCACGGGATTTGAGGTCCCACATCCGCCAGGGAGCGATGAGGGTCATTTCCGGAGCCAGGGCTTTGACGGTCAATTCAAAGCGGACCTGGTCGTTGCCCTTGCCTGTAGCGCCGTGAGCGATGGCATCGGCGCCTTCTTTCTTGGCGACTTCGACGAGTTTCTTGGAAATAAGGGGCCGAGCGAAGGACGTGCCCAAGAGGTATTTGCCTTCATAGACAGCACCGGTTTTGACCGTCGGCCAAACGTACTGTTCCATGAATTCTTTTTTGATGTCCATGACATAGACTTTGGAAGCGCCCGAAGCATAGGCTTTCTTTTCAATGGCTTCAAAGTCGTCCGGCTGGCCGACGTCGGCGCAGGCAGCGATGACTTCGGCGCCAGGATAGTTTTCCTTCAGCCAGGGAATGATGACCGACGTATCGAGGCCGCCGGAATAAGCCAGGACAATTTTTTTAATATCTTTTTTCGTGTTACTCATGATGATTTCCTCCTCTATCTGATGAACCAAAGCGATTGATTTGTGTTTGTTTCTGTCTACGTTTGATAGTATACACCCAGTTGAAATATTATGCAAGTATTTTGCATAAAAAATTTGCAAACTTTTTTTTACAGGCCTGTCAATTCCCTCGCCCTGCAAAGTATAGTATAATAAAAGTGTTTAGTAGGAGGAATTCAATGAAACTAAAATACATCGCCATCTTTGCCCTGGCCTTTGCCATCTGTGCCGGCTGGAACCTGCTCTTCGACGCGCCGAAAACGGCCAAGCCTGCCGTCGAGACGGCGGCCAAGCTCCAAGAAGAAAAGGAACCGCAGGGAAGCTGGCCGGCACCGCTGCGGCCGCTGGAAATCCGGATCTATCCGTACCTGCACTTCCACGAAGCTATGGACAACAAGATCAAGAAAATCCCCGTCTACGTAGCCATCAACGCCATTTCCAAGCCCATGCAGCATGCCGTCGTCGCCACGGAAGACCGCCGCTTCTACGACCACGGTGCCATCGACCCGATCGGCATCATCCGGGCCGTCCTGGTCAACATCGAATCCGGTGAGACCGTCGAAGGCGGCAGCACCATCAGCCAGCAGGTCGTCAAGAATGTCTTCCTTTCCCAGGACCGGACCATGGTCCGCAAGGCCCAGGAATTCGTCATGGCCTTCTTGCTGGAACATTACTACAGCAAAGATGAAATCCTGGAAATCTATTTGAATACAGCCTATTTCGGCGCCAACGCCACGGGCATCGACGACGCGGCCCGGACGTATTTCACGACGACGCCGGAAAAACTGGACCTGGCCCAGGCATCCATGCTGGCCGGCCTGGTACAGGCGCCGACCTACTATAATCCCCTGAAAAATTACGACGCCGCCAAAGCCCGGCAGAAAACAGTCCTGACCTTGATGGCAGAACAAGGCTATATCAGCCCGGAACAAGGCGCAGAAGCTTATAAAAAAGAGATTCTCGAACGAAAGTAGCTGCTATCAGGCGGGACGCCCTCGTAACGAGCATCCGCCGTCTGTAGTAGGGGCCGTCCCAAAGGGCGGCCCGCTGTGAGATTCAGATACAGGCCATTTAGGATGATGGCAAGCTTTTTTACCGCGAGTCATTCGTCATGGTAAGGGAATGCACATAATTCAAGGCGGGACGCCCTATGGGCGTCCCCTACAGCATAAAAAAGGCGCTGTCTTCATGCGACAGCGCCTTTTCTGCAGCTTACTGGCCTTTGAGGCGGCTCAGTGTATCCTGGGCAAAGGCCTTGGCCCGGTCCAGGTGCAGGTCTTCCCCCGCTTCCGGCCGATGCATGTACTTGTCCTTGTCCGTCCAGGCGACGTACGTCCCTATGACGCCGCTGTCAGGCTCGAGGAGCTCTACGGCACTGCGCAGGTGCTTGGAGGCCTGATCCGAATAGGGATCGTCGTAGAGCGTGGCAAAGACGGCGACGTGGTCGTTGCCGATTTTCTTCAACGCTTCCTGCCCTTTAGGGTCCGCCTGGTTCTCGTCGATCCAAAAACCGGCAAAGACGCAGTCATACGATGAAAAGTCATCGGGCATGTCGTCGACACTGACGCAGGGCGTCCCCTGCGGAAGGCCTGCGGCGATGGCATGTGCAATTTGTTCAATACGTCCGGTCTGAGAAGAATACACAACAATGGCGTTCATCATAACATCTCCTTTTTATATTTTGATACTAATTATCGTTTTATGTACTACTAGTATAACATAAAAAGGCTGCCATTGTCCAATAGTTAATTTATAATTTTAAGCTGTTTCTTTATAGTTTAAAGTAATACGTTTAAGTAAACCTCTCAGACCGCCTTCGGCGGCCAGCTCCCCTATCAGGGGGGCCTTTCGTTCTGTCGCATGATAACGTAAACGGGCGCCCCACGTGGGCGCCCCTACAACTTAAACTTATTTAGTTTTCTTCGATGACTTTCCCCGGGTTGAGGATCCATTTCGGGTCGACGGCGCGTTTGATGGTCTTCATGAGGTCCAATTCGGCCGGATCCGTATATTCTTCCATGTATTTCAGGCGCTTCAAGCCGATGCCGTGTTCACCGGACAGGCGGCCGCCCAAGCCGTAGACGTATTTATACGCTTTGGTCCGGAATTCCTTCAGCTGTTTTTCCCAGTCTTCGTCGCTCATATCGCATTTGAGGATCTGGAAATGGAGGTTGCCGTCACCGGCGTGGGCCAGGCAGAAGACGCGGAAATCGTAGTTCTTGCTTTCCTTGACCAGGGTCTGGATGCAGTCGGCGATTTTCGTGACCGGAACGACCAAGTCTTCCGACGTGGCGACTTTCGAGAAGACGCGCGTGCTTTCCAGGCAGTTGCGGCGGACTTTCCAGACGCGGTCGTCGGCTTCGACGATGTCCGTAGCCCCACATTCTTCACAGACAGCGGCCAATTTTTCCATTTTATCGTCCAATTCGTCTTCATTGAAGGTTTCGATGGAAATGATATCATAACAGCCATCTTCGTAGTGAGGCAGTTTCAAGTCGCTGTAATCGCTGGCGCTGCGGACGAAGTTGTTATCCATGAATTCGACAGATGTCGGGTTGAGGCCGGCTTTAATCAGTTTCGGTACCAGAGCCGTCGCCTTGGCCAGGTCCGTGAAGACGGCCAGGACGTCGAGTTTATACGGCGGCAAGGGAACGAGCTTCAACGTTGCCTTGGTGATGATGCCCAAGGTTCCTTCGGAACCGATGATAAGCTGGTCCAGGCAGAAGCCGGTTGAGCATTTCTTTAAAGTAGCGCCGAGGTTGACGATCTTGCCCGTCGGCAGGACGGCTTCAATGGAGTAGACCTGGTGGCGCGTCGTGCCATAGCGGACGGCTTTGTTGCCGCCGGCGTTGGTAGCCAAGTTGCCGCCGATGAGGCAGCTGTCGGAGCTGCACGGGTCACCGGCGTAGAGCAGGCCCTTTTTGCGGGCTGCATTCTGGATGTCGATAGTGCGGACACCGGCTTCGACGGTCATATACATGCCATCTTCGTTCAATTCGATGATGTGGTTCATCCGTTCCATGAGCAGGACGATGCCTTTATAAGCCGGAACGGCGCCGCAGCTGACGCTGGTGCCGGCACTGCGCGGCGTGACCGGGACGTCGAAGCGGTTGGCGATCTTCATGATTTCCGAAACTTCCTGGGTATTAGCCGGCAGGACGACGACTTCCGGTGTCTTCCAGAAGGACGGTGCCAGGCTTTCATCGGATTTATAGATGTCCAGGACATCGGCATCGGTCTTTACATATTTATCACCGACGACGGCTTTCAAAGCGTCGATGACTTCAGCTGTAACCGGATTATATTCTTTCATTGTAAGAACCCCTTTACTTTTTAATGAAAAATGGAACCATCATTTCACTTATTGCAACTATTTCTCGTGAATTATGAATATTATAGTACACAAGGTGCCATTTGTCTTGGAAATTGTAAAAAAAAGATATACAGTTTAGTCATTTTAATACATGCACAAACGTAATAAATATGGTAAAACGTATAACCGTAGAGCATAAAAGGCACTGTCACATGAAGACAGTGCCTTTTTCCGTAGGGGTCGCCTAAAAGGCGACCCGCTGTGAATCGTGGGTATGAGCATTTGGGTATATGCTACGAACCACGAACACGATCGTCCCACAAGCGTGCCGAACAGGACAAGCCCCTACTGCCGAACGGGGAAAGTGGCGGCGGCGTGGCCCATGACAGTGACTTTGTAGTCTTCCGGCAGATCGGCCTGCGCTTTTTCCCAGGCTTCTTCCAGTGTTGCTGCCGGGATGAGGCCACTGTGACGGATGATGTCGAAGTTTTCCGGCCGCGTGACGACGTATACCGCCTTCATGGAGCGGAAAATGCAGTGCGACTTGAAGGCGACGAAGGCGGGAATGGAAAAGTCTGCCCGCAAGTCCCTTTCAAAGGCTTCCATGTCGCTGCGGAAGAACCAGTCCGTAAAGATGGCCGGTTCTTTGATATCCGGGCAGTCCAGGGTCAGGATCATCGTGCCGCCCGGCTTGGTGGCGAAGACGGCGTTCATGGGCGCCTTCATGCTCTGGTAGAGGTTCATGTCCTTGGGATAGCCGCCGGCCGATGCGATGGTAATATCCGCCAGTTCCTGGATGGGAACGCTGGCGATGTGCAGCAAGTCGTCACAGCCTTTTTTCCAGGCATCGTACCAATGGCCGCCGACGACTTCATAGAGATCGCCGTCTGCAGAAAAGACGGTGTTGACCAGAAAACAGGGATTGAGCAGGGCTGCGGCCTGTTTCATATCGTCGTGGAGGGGATTGTCTTCCAACAGACTCGTTTCGCATCGGGGATTGCAGCCGCCGCCAAAGGTATCGGTCAAGGCCATGGCGTGGTTGCGCATGATCGTTTCATAGCTGGCAACGCCGGGCAGGACGGCTTTGCGGCCGCCGCCAAAACCGGCCATGGGATGGAAGGATACGGCGCCGGTCAAGATGACTTTATCGGCCTGGACGACGTGCGAGTCGAGATAGACGTCATTGCCATGCGTCGTCGTCCCGATTTTGGTCAGCTGCGACGCATCGCGGCAGTCATGGCTGACGACTTTGACGCGCTTGACCATGTCTTCGCCGCAGACGATGACGTCTTCTTCCGGCCTATGGGCCCGGTGCGTCCCCTGGGCCGTGACGACGGTAATCTGTTCGTCCCGGACGCCGGCCTGGTTCAATTCATCGACGATGACCGGCAGCATCTGTGCCGTATGGACCAGACGGGTAATGTCACTGACGATGATAGCTACCGTATCGCCGGCCTGGACGACGTCTTTGAGCGGTGCGCTGCCGATAGGGTGGCGCAGAGCCTGTCGGATGGCTTCCTGTTCATCGGCTACGGCATCGACGGGATTGCCGTGCAGGTCATACAATACGTGTGCTTCATCGAGCGAAACGGTCTGTGTACCCTTCCCAAAGGGAAGAGAAAAAGTCTTCATCATAAAAAATACCCCTCTTTAATATAAATATAGTTTTAGAACAAGTTCCAGCGTCCCATGTACAAGGCGACCAGGGAGCGGATAAACAGACAGACGAACAAGATGTAGGTCAGGATATACAAAAAGTTTTCAAAGTCATCCATATGTTCCGACTTCTCGTGGACATGGCGGAAATGGTTCAAGAGAAAATGTCCCATCCGATGGTCGCTTCCTTTCCTTATTCTCCGCCGTGCGGAAATAATTCATGAACGCGCCGGGCCGACTCTTCGTCTTTGCTGATGCCCTTGAGCAGGGTCCGTTCGGAATTTTCCATGTGCTTCTTGGCGACTTTGCGGGCCATGGCACTGTTGTGATCGGCAATGTTTTCCACCATCTGCCGATGTTCTTCCCACGTCGCTGCCAGGCGGCCGGGATAGTGCATGGAAATGGAGCGGAAGCGCAGCATCTGTTCGCGCAGATTATTGAGTATATCGACGAGGCGCTGGTTCCGGCTGGCATGATAGAGGACGTCATGGAAACGGACGTCGGCATCGACGATCTTATCGAATTCGTCGTTGTCGATATATTCGTTGATTTCGACGAGGATCCGTTCCAGGTATTCCAGTTCGTCCGGCGTGATCCGTTCAGCTGCCAGGCCGGCTGCCAGTTCTTCCAGGGCGCTGCGGATCTCGAAGACCTGGGCGATATCCTTCAAGGAAATATCGGCGACATACGTCCCGCGCCGGGGAACCATGACGACGAAGCCTTCCAGTTCCAATTTGCGGATGGCTTCGCGGATCGGCGTCCGGCTGACGCCGAGTTCATCGGCCAGCTGGATTTCCATGAGCCGTTCCCCCGGTTTGAGTACGCCGTCCTTGATGGCCTGGCGCAGGGTTTCGCTGACGACTTCGCGCAGCGGCTTATAAGCATCTAATTTAATCGGTTCTAATGCATGTTGTCTTTTCGTGGTTTTCATCGTTCTATCTCTCACCTTCCACTCATTTCACTATGGCCGTCATGTATACGTCGACATCATGCCACGACGCCGTCTGGCTGCGGACGGTCTCTTCCTGTCCAGGCGGGACCAGGGCGAACACCGTCGGCCCACTGCCGGCCATGAGCGGCTGCAGGCCTAACGCGGTCAGGCGCTGCTGACAATCGGCGACTTGCGGCACATTGGGAATGATCAGTTCCTCAAAGGTATTCCCCATGGCCGCCGTCAATCCCTGGAAATCGCCGGCCCGGACGGCCTGCTCGACGGCATCGACAGCGACGGGCGCCGTCTGGATCCGGCTGTCGAACAGGGCATAGGCCTGTTTGGTCTGTACGGGCACGCGGGGATGGACGATGACCACGGACCACGCCGGCAGGGGCGGCAGGCGTTTCAGTTCCTCGCCGATACCGGTGCCGCGCATGGTGCCGCCACAGATGCAGAAAGGCACGTCGGCACCGAGACCGGCACCGAGACGGCAGAGTTCTGTTTCTGGCAGCTCCAGCCCCCAGAGGCGGTTGAGGCCGCGCAGGACAGCGGCGCAATCGGTACTGCCGCCGGCCAGTCCGGCGGCGATGGGGATATGCTTTTCGATATGGATGGTCACTTGTTGATTGTCCTTTTTATACGGACAAAGTGCCTTCCAAGCCTTATAGGCCAGATTCGTTTCGTCGCAGGCCAGCGACGGCTGCGAACAAGTGAGCTCGAACGCATCGGCTTCGCTCACGGTCACGGTATCGCAAAGGCCTATCGATTGAAAGATAGTATCAATATTGTGATAACCATCGGCACGACGGTCAGTTATGGCCAGGGCCAGATTAATTTTCCCATATCCTTTTTCTACTATATTCATCATACTTTCACTCCGTGCATAAAATGTGCATTGTCTTATTGATTAAAATTTTCCCTATGTTATAATGAGACGACAGCAGAGAACAGCGCCCTTTGCGCATCCTCTGTGAATGCACACTTTCATCATTATACTATAATGATTATACCGTTTTTTCCTTTACTTTACAATTCTTCATTCAACACGGAGGAAAAAAAATTATGAAAACCCTGACTTCACCTACCCTTTGGGAATTAGCCGTCCCCTACCTGGCGTCCTTTGTCGGCAGTCTGGTCGTCGCCATCGGCATGAATGCCTTCTTCATCCCCTTCCACTTATTGAGCAGCGGCCTCAGCGGGGTAGCTATCATGTTCTACTTCCTGACCGGCCTCCCCGTCGGCATTGGCATCTTCATCCTCAACATCCCGATCATGATCGCCTGCTACAAATTCATGGGCCGCAGCTATACAGTCCTAAGCATCGTCGGTACAATCATGCTCTCGGTCCTGGTCGATGTCACGTCCTTCCTGTCGACGTGGAACATCATGCACGACGCCATGCTGTCATCCATTACCGGCGGTATCTTGTCGGGCATCGGCTTCGGCATCATCTACAAATACAATGGCAACAGCGGCGGCCTGGACGTCATCGGTGCCATCGTCAAGAAATATTATTCCCTGGAAATGGGTACGGTCACGATGATTCTCAATCTGGTCATCCTCCTGGCCGCAGCCTGGCTCTTCTCCCTGGAACGAGCCGTCCTGACCTTCGTCGCCATCTACATCGCCGCCTTCATTACCAACAAAGTCGTCATCGGCCTGAAACAGCGTAAAAGCGTCATCATCATTTCCAACCGGGCCACGCCGATCGCCCAGGTCCTCATGCGCTACGTCGGCCACGGCGCCACCTATCTCCACGGCCAGGGCGCCTATACCATGCAGGATAAACGGGTCATCTACGCCGTCATAAAACTGACCGAAGTGGCCAAAGTCAAAGAAATCGTCAACAAACTCGACCCCCAGGCTTTCATGATCATCAGCGACGCCTCGGAAGTCGTAGGCCGCGGCTTCACGACATCACCCGTCAAATACCACCAGTATCCCGGCGATGCCCTCTCCATGCCGCATACGAAAAAGAACATGCCGCCAGAATATTAGGGAACTAGTGATTCGTACCAACCTCTCAGACCGCCTTTGGCGGCCAGCTCCCCTATGATGGGAGCCAAAAAGGAGCTGTCGCACATGCGGCAGCTCCTTTTAAGTGGCTAGTGGTTAGCGAATGGCTTTTAAAGGTTTTCTCTGCAAACTACAAACTCCGCACTACAAAATATAAAGCAAAAAGGGGCCGCCGCATGATAGCATAAACCATCATGCAGCGGCCCCACATATCACATATCACGAACCTGGCACTGTACGAAATTCCCACATATACGAAAGCGGGCGCCCTACGTGGGCGCCCCTACAAATTACTAAATACGGATTTCGTTGGTATCGCGGTAGATGAGCCATTCGGCGATATTGTTGGCGTGGTCGGCCATGCGTTCGATGTATTTTATGACCAGGACCAGGTCGATGTAATCCTTGGAGTTTTCCGGATGAGCCGCCATTTCGGCAGCCAAGGTTTCCATGAGGTTATTGAAAGACTGGTCGACGATATCGTCTTTATCACGCATGAGGCTGGCCTGAGACGAAGTGCCCCGTTCCTTGTAGAAATCGATAACATCGCTGACCATGGAGGCCATGACGCCGTACATTTCCTTAATGCCCTGCGGCAAGGGCACGTTGTGATGGGTCTGTTCCAAATGGATGACGTAGTGGCTGATGTCGGCGCAGTGATCGGCAATCCGTTCTAAGTCGGAGAGGATTTTCAACGTCGCCATCAAGCTCCGATAGTCAGCCGCTACGGGACCCTGCATCATACTGATGGTCAAGTCTTTCTTCATACAGTTCTTGACCAAATCATCGATGACATCGTCGCCATCGTAAATGCGCTGAGCCAATTCGATGTCCTTGTCTTCCAGCGCTTTCCAGGCATTTTCGACGGCCTGTTCGACCTTCATGCCCAGGTTAATCATATCGTGTTTCAATTCTGCTACGGATTTTTCGTAAACTTCCAGCATAAGTCCCTTTCCTCCTCTTAACCGAAACGGCCGGTAATGTATTCTTCCGTCTTAGGATTAGACGGATTGGTAAACATGTCCAGGGTATTATTGTATTCAATGAGTTTGCCTAAGAGGAAAAATGCCGTCTTGTCGGAAATGCGGCGAGCCTGCTGCATGCTGTGCGTGACGATGACAATGGTATATTTTTCCTTCAGTTCCAAGGCCAGGTCTTCAATTTTCTGCGTCGAAATCGGGTCCAATGCCGATGTCGGTTCGTCCATGAGGATGACTGACGGATCCGCTGCCAAGGTACGGGCAATGCAGAGACGCTGCTGCTGGCCGCCGGAAAGACCGAGAGCGCTCTTATTGAGGCGGTCCTTCATTTCATCCCAGCAGGCAGCCTGGCGCAGGCTCTTTTCGACGATAGCATCGAGCTGCTTCTTATCCTTGATGCCCTGGATACGCGGACCATAAGCGATATTTTCATAGATGCTCTTCGGGAACGGCGTCGGCTGCTGGAAGACCATGCCGACACGGTAACGCAGGGCCAGGGGGTCGACTTCCTTGAAGATATCCTTGCCTTCAAAGCGGATATCGCCAGTGACCCGGCAGCCTTCGACCCAGTCGTTCATGCGGTTCAGCGTCTTGAGGAACGTCGACTTGCCACAGCCCGACGGGCCGATGAGGGCTGTGATTTCATTTTTCCTGATTTTCATGTTAATGTCTTTCAAGGCCTGGAACTCATTATAGAAGAGGTCCATGTGGCTGACATCAAAGGTATATTCCGCCGTACCCGTAGCAGCCTGTGCGCCTTCCTGTACGGCTTCTGCAGCCCGTTTCTTTTCAATCGTCGCTGCGGCAAAGCCGGTCAGCGTCGTAGTCATTTCTGCCATTATTTATTTCCTCCCATTTTCTTGTCAATTCGATAGCTGAAGTAGCGTGCAGCCAGACTGAAGACGAGGACCATGATCATCAGGATGGCCGACGACGCAGCAGCCTGCTGGGCAGCGTCTGCATGAAGGGCTTCCGTACGCAAGGCCCAGATGTGAAGGGCCAGTGTTTCGCCGGGACGGAAGGGATTGAGCGGACACGACGTGGCCGTAATATCCCAGTTCGTCCAGTCGATGTCTGTCGACATACCGGCCGTGAACATCAGGGCAGCGGCTTCACCGAAGCCACGGCCGGCGGCCAGGATGAGGCCGGTCATGATGCGCGGGAAGCAGGCCGGCAAGAGGACGTGCCAGATAGTCTGCCAATGAGAGGCACCCAGGCCCAGGCTGCCGTTGCGGTAGCTCGGCGGCAAGTTGCGCAGGGCGTCTTCGGTAACGGACGTGACCAAAGGCAGGGTCAGGATGGATACGGCCAGGGCGCCGGCCATGAGGTTCCACTGAGAACCGGTCATGACGATGAAGACCAGGTAGCCGAACAAGCCGACGACGATAGACGGCAGGGAGGCCAGGGTTTCGACGGCCATGCGGACCCAATGAGTGATGCGCCCTTTCTTGGCGTATTCGGCCAGGAAGATACCGGCAGGGATCCCCGTAATGGTACTGGCGACGAGGGCCAGAACGACGAGGTAAATCGTATTGAAGAACATGTTCCCCAGACCGGTCGGGCTGAAGGACAGGAGCTGCGGGGTCATGCCGCTGACGCCGCTGACGACGACGTAGAGGACAAAGGCGATGAGCAGGATGACGGCAAAGGCGGCACCGCCGGTAAAGATGGCCGTCATCATTTTATCTTTCTGTTTTTTCGTTTCAATACTTGTCATATTAACTCCGTCCTCCTTTTAATTCGGAAGCGGCATTGATCTGGTGGATTACAAAGATGAACAGAAATGACAGCAGGAACAGGACCAGAGCCATCGTCCACAAAGCAGCGTTGTATTCGCCGCCTTCCATGGCGCCGCCCATATCGGCCGAAATAGCCGTCGTCAGCGTGCAGGCCGGCAGGAACAGGGACGTCGGGAAGACTTTCATCTGGCCGATGACCATGGCGACAGCCAGGGCTTCGCCCAAAGCGCGGGCCAGGCCCAGGATGATGCCGGTGAAGATACCGCTCTTGGCGGCCGGAAGTACGACGTGGGCAATCGTTTCCCAGCGCGTCGCGCCGAGGCCATAAGAAGCTTCACGCCACGACTTGGGCACGGCGGCCATGGCATCGGCGGCCATGGTCGTAATGGTCGGGAAAATCATGATAGCCAGGACAATGCCGGCAGCTAAAACGGAAAAGCCAAAAGGCATGGGGAAAATATGACGCAGTGCCGGAATGAGGACGGTCATGCCGACGAAGCCATAGACAACCGACGGGATACCCGTGAACAATTCGATAGCCGGCTGAATGAGGCGGCGCCGCTGGGGCGTCGCGATTTCCGTCATGTAAATGGACGATGCCAGACTGAAAGGCAGGGAAATGATCAGCGACAAGAGACAGGTGACCAGCGAGCCAGCCAGGAACATAGCTGCGCCGACCTGACCGCCACCTTCTGCCGTATCGCTAGGCTTCCACTGACCGGAAAAAAGGAATTCCGTCACGCTGTGGCCAAATGTGAAAAATGTATCTGTACCTTTAATGAAGAGAAAAGCGCCAATGAGAAGGGGCACCAGTGCCATACCGATGCCGCAAATAGTGATGAACGTTTTGGCTGCTTTCTCGTTGCGGTGAGCCCGTTGGACTACCGTTTCGATTGTATTCATACCCGCTCCTCCAGTAAATTAGTGAACTTCTTTGGTCTGCATCTTCGAGCTTACGCCATAGCCGAGTTCTTCGATGCGTTTGCCGTAATCAGCGCCTGTGATGTATTCGATGAAGGCCTTGACGGCAGCTTTCGGTTCTTTGCTGGTGTAGATGTGTTCATAACCCCATACACTGTATGTACTGTTATAGGTGTTTTCCAGTGTCGGAGCTACGCCATCGATAGAAACGGAATCGACCGTGTCGTTATTGAGCAGATACGGCAGAGCGACATAGCCGATAGCACCCGGATTCTGAGCGACGCTCTGGATGAGGATACCGGAATTATCCGTTTCCAGGGATTTGTTGTCCGCTTCTTCAGCACCGTTGATAGCGTACTGTTTGAACAGGGCACGCGTACCGGACGTCTTCGGGCGGGTAACCAGGACGATAGGCATATCTTTGCCGCCGACATCTTTCCAGTTGGTGACTTTGGCCGTGAATACGTCCTGCAACTGCTGACGGGTCAAGTTCTTGACGCCGACGTCTTTATTGATGATCGTAGCGACTGTCATGACGCAGACTTTGTGGTCTTCCAGCTTTTCAGCTTTGGCTTTGTCCAGTTTCGTTTCAGCCGGTACGTCGGAGTTACCCATATCGACAGAACCATCGGAAACCTGTTTCAGACCCGTCCCAGAACCGCCGGCATTAAGGGTGATTGTAATGTCCTTATTGTTGGCCTTGAATTTTTCGGCAGCATCTTTGACCAACGGCAGCAAAGCCGAAGAACCAGAACCGGTAATGCTTCCGGAAACGGCAGCGCCTTTCCCGGAATCAGCTTTCTGCTGACTTCCGCAACCGGCAGCCCCAATGGCCATGGTAGCAGCTAAGGCGACAAGAACTAACTTTTTCCACTTCATAAAAAATCCTCTCCTTTAAATAAACGAATCTGAGATGTTCCTGATTCTGAATACAGTTTTATCCTACCAAGGAGATGTAAGGACTTTATGTATGTATTGTAAAATATTGTAAAAAAAGAGACCGTCCTAAGACAGTCTCTTTTTAGAGTTTTTAGTTTGCAGTTTGTAGTGAATGGTTTTAAATTTAAAGCATCTTCTGCAAACTACAAACTCAGTTCTACAAACTATAAAGCAAAAGGAACCTTGCATGATGGTAGATACCTCCATACACTCCCCTATATCGGCAGGGTGACGGTGATGGTCGTGCCTTCGTTTTCTTTGCTGTTCAAGGCAATGGTACCGTGATGCTGTTCGACGATGTGCTTGACGATGGCCAGACCCAGGCCCGTCCCCTTGATCTTGCGGGAACGGCTGGAATCGGCCCGGTAAAAGCGTTCAAAGACGCGCTGCTGTTTATCTTCCGGGATGCCGATGCCCGTGTCGCGGATGACGAAGAAAGCCTTATGGCCGTCGTGGCGGACATCGATGTAGACATGGCCGCCAGGCCGGTTGTACTTGACGGCATTGTCCAGGAGGTTCATGATCATTTCCCGGAACAGGCCGCGGTCCGCCCATACTTCCGTATCGTCCATGGTACAGTGGACAGTGACTTTCTTTTCCATCAGGACCGGTTCCATGAATTCTACGATATCCTGAATCAAACCGCTGAGGCGCAGCCGTTCGGGATGGATTTGGCGCTTGCCGTCTTCGATGCGGGCCAGGTGCATGATTTCTTCAATCATCTGCAAGAGGCGCAGGGCTTCCTTGCGGATAAGTGTGCCGAAATGGATGACATCGTCTTTATTCTTGAAAATGCCCGTCGACAATACTTCGGCAAAGCCGCTGATCGACGTGAGGGGCGTCTTCAGTTCGTGCGATACGTTGGACGTGAATTCCCGGCGCAGCTGTTCCCGGTGCTCCTGTTCGGTCACGTCGTCGATGATGAAGAGCATGCCATAGAAATCATCATCTTTATAGACAGGCTGGATAGTCAGCAGGTACAGTCGGTCGGCCCGGGTCAGTTTCACGTCACAGGCACTGTCGATGTGCTGCAGCGTATCCCAGGATACATCGGGCAGGAGTTCCTTCAGATTGCGCTGCAAGACGTCCTGGGTCTGGCCGGCGCCGAGGAAATGGGCGGCCCGCAGGTTGAGACCGGCAATGCCGCAGGCCTGGTCCGTCAGGATGACGCCTTCCTGGAGATTTTCCATGATGAGGCGCATGATATTGCGTTGCTGTTCGAGGCTGCGCATATTGTCGGTAATGGTCTGGCTCTGCAAAAAAATCTTATCGACCAAAGGCTGCAATTCATGGTCGACCCGCGGCGGCTGCACCATCTTCACGTCGGTGTCGTTGATCTGGCGGATGAACCGGGCCGTCTGCCGGAGCGGGCTGAGGAGGCTCGTCGTCAGCAAGCGCGACACCTTGATGCAGGCCAGGGCCGACAAGCCCAGGAGCAGCAGCGCCCAGGGCAGGAGGCTGAGGAAATGGGCGTAAAAAGCATCCCGTTCCAGACTGACCCGCAGGATTGTCCCGTCGGGCAGTTTCTTAGCATAATAATAGAGGGCCTTGGATACGGTCTGGGAATCGCGGACGGCCGTCCCCTTGCCGTTCTCGATGGCCTCTTGGACTTCCGGCCGGGCCAGGTGATTTTCCATGACCCCTTTGTCATAGTCCGATTCAAAGAGGACATCGCCATCGGTATTGATCCAGGTAATGCGCAGGCCATCCGTCTCGTGGACGCCGAGTTTCTTCAAATACACGGACGTATCCTTCCCTTCCTCGATCGTCGTCTCGACGACGTCCATGGCCATGACCAGTTCCTGCTGTATCTGGTGCTGCGTGGAGTTCCAGAAGAACCACGTCGAAATGAGCAGGGTCACGGCCATACAGGCCAGCCCCATGGTCAGCAGGCTGAGGTAGACTTTCCGCTTCATACGTTCCCTCCGATGACATAGCCCACGCCGCGCACAGTATGGATAATCTTGCCGCCGTCGCCCAGTTTCTGGCGCAGGCTCTTGATGTGCATATCGATGGTCCGGCTTTCGCCTTCATACGTGAAGCCCCAAACGGCTTCCATGATCTGTTCCCGCTTGAGGACGATATCCGTATTGACCAGGAGGTAGCGCAGGAGTTCAAATTCCTTGACCGTCAAGTGGCAGGGCTTGCCGTCGACGGTTACGATATGTTTTTCCTGGTCCAGGGAAACGGTGCCATACGTATAGAGGTTCGTTTCCGTACTCTGCCGGCCCGAACGGCGCAGGACGGCGCGGATGCGGGAAATGAGCTCGACGATGCCGAAGGGCTTGCAGACGTAGTCATCGGCGCCACCATCGAGGCCCCTGACGATATCGTATTCGCTGGTCTTGGCCGTCAGCATGATGACGGGCAGTGTCTTGTACTGCTGAGTCTTGCGCAGTTTGTCAAGGATATCATTGCCGCTTTCACCGGGCAGCATGATATCCAAGAGGAACAAAGCCGGTGTCCGCTTCTCCAAAGCCGGCCAGAATTCCTTGCTGTCAGCAAAGGTTTCCACCTCGAAGTCCTGGCTGCGCAGGGCATAACCGACGAGTTCACGAATATTTTCATCATCTTCTACACAGTAAATCAAAGGCATAAAGCGACAGTCCTTTCATGTAAAATCTAGTTTTCTCACTTTATTCCATTATAGCGCAAAAATGCAAATACGCCCTGTAAAAAGAGGGTAAAAAAAGGGCCTGTCGCACGTAATCGTGCACAGGCTCTTTTTATGTATGCAAAAACATCATAGCTTTATGGTCGTTCTTCGTGGACGGTTTGCTCGGACTCAGAAGCGGCTTTGCCGCAATAGACTCTGGAAATCAGGCGCAGGAGCGCCAAAAGGCTCCCCTGTGAAGGGGAGCTGGCCGCCAACGGCGGTCTGAGGGATTCTTCTGAAGAGGTTGGCATCGGCCACCTGGCCCCTAGCTGGTTCGCGTGCTCCACTCCTCTTGCCGAGAGTGCCATTTGCTGGCGTGCTGAAACTCGCTGCGCTCAAACAAAGCAGCACGCCGGACGCAAATAGCACGCACGGCATCCGGCACGGCCTACCCGGACCGCGCCGGACCGAGGTCGTTCCCGCAATGTCACCCGCCAGGGGCCAGGCAGCCGTATCCATTAGGGCTGAACAAAAAAATCTGAAAAAAACAAATCCCGGACTGTAAAAAGCCCGGGATTGCGCGTAAAATAGAGTTATGACGACACTAAATACGCATGTCAATTATACAATATGGGAAGCGCCTTATCAACTATCACTTCCCTTGAATATTTCATTTCAGATTCCGGATGACGATCCCGTGCGGTTAGTGAAGCTGCTCATAGAAAGGATGGATTTATCACCGCTGTACCAGACGTATTCTCGTATCGAGAAAAATCAGGCTTCACCACGCCAGTTACTGGCCATCGTTATTTATGCCAGCATGAACCAGATTTTCAGTTCCCGTCGTATTGAATCGGCTTGCCGGAGAGATTTGAATTTCCAATATCTGCTGGAAGGGAAACCCGTTCCCGATCATGCGACTATCGCCCGTTTCCGTTCTCATCATATGGCGGCATGCAGCCGGACCTTGTTTGCCGACATGGATGCCGTCTTGGCTCAGGCCGGGGCCTTATCGCTGAAGAATTTGTTCATCGATGGGACAAAAATCGAATCTGTTGCCAATAAATACACTTTTGTCTGGAAGAAGAGTGTCACGAAACGGCAGGCCAAAGTATTAGCAAAAATTCCGGGCTTTATTCTTAAGACCCAGGAACTCTTTGGCATCCAAGTGCTCCATACACACGCTGTCCATCGGTACCATTTACGGCGGCTGTTGGGGAAATTAAAACGGCTTCAACGAGAAGGACACATCGTTTTCGTCCATGGCAAAGGCCATCGTAAGACGCCATTGCAAAAGGCCATTGAAAAAGCCAAGGATTTCCTGCATAAGACAAAAGAGTACGCCGTCCAGCTTCATTACTGCGGGGACCGGAACAGCTATGCCAAGACCGATATCGATGCCACCTTCATGCATCTGAAAGAAGACGCCATGAAAAACGGCCAGGTCAAGCCTGCATATAATGTACAATATAGCGTGGACGCTGGATTCGTTACCTGGGTCACTGTCGGACCGCAGACTTCAGATTGTACCACCCTGCTGCCTTTCCTCGAAGATTTTCGCAAGCATTTCCCTTTCCAGTATACCCGTATCATTGCAGATTCCGGCTATGAAAGCGAAGAAAATTACACGAAGCTCGCCGAACAGGGGTATGATGCTTACATCAAACCGTCCGACCATGAGCAGCGGAAAAAACGCCGTTTCAAAAAAGATATTGGCAAATTCCAGAATATGGACTATGATGCGAAAAATGATGTCTTTTATTGCCACAATCACCGTAAGCTGACCTGTGTTGGGAAAAAGACCGAAACAACCAGCACGGGATTTAAAATACGCAAAAGCCATTATGTCTGTGAGGATTGTTCGGACTGTCCCTATAAGAAAGGATGCATTCATGGCAATCGCAGCAAGAAGCCGTTGGAAAAAAGGACGAAGCAATTAGAACTTTCTAAAAGGTTCCAAGCCCAACGGGCCGAAATGGAAGCTCACATCAGTTCTCCTACAGGGAAGATGCTTCGAATGAACCGTTCCATCCAGTCTGAAGGCGCTTTTTCCGACATCAAGGCGAATCTGTCGTTCCGGCGTTTTTTGAGCCATGGAACGGAGAACGCCCTGGCAACCAGCATCATACTGGCAATGGCCCACAATGTCTTGACCTTACATCACAAGCTGCAATCCGGCAATTTCGGGACATACCTTTATTCCTTAAAAAAAGTGAAAAAGAGTGCTTGAATAACCATATACATAGCAAAGGCACACGTTTTTTGCCGACTGGATGGCCGGTCTGTTTCGTGTACCTTTTTTACGTTTAGCTAAAAAAAGAGAATAGAACGATGAAATAGAATAAAAAAAGAGAGCTGTCGCACAAAGCCGAAATGGCTTAATGCGACAGCCCCTTTTTTACATTGTAGGGGCTCGCACGTGGCGAGCCCGCTCTGGGGATATGTACGATTCCCAATCAGATTGCTAGAAGAATCCTCCAAATCCTAACAGGTCGCCCACGTGGCGACCCCTACAAACGCGGAAGAGAAAGGGACTGCGCATGATAGCAAAAAGTTTTCCTGTCCTCTCCCCTTTTAGAAATCGAAGTCCTTGGCCTTTATTTTGACCTGCCATTCTTTATCGACTTGTTTATACGTGATGGTAGCAATGAACGAGTGGAGGTCGCGGACCCAGGTGTAATTGCGGTCCGAAATATGGTCATCGTCGAGGTCCTGAGCCCAAGTGAAGATGACCGTATCCCGCGGCGTCAGGACGTAGCCGATGGACATGCCATGCTGGCGCGGGTCATCGAGGGTATCGAAGCGGTACGGCGTATAGCCGCTGACATTGTGTTTCTTATACCAGAAGCTGGTCCACAGGCGGTCGTTGATGCCCTGGTTGAGGATGACGCCCGAATAGGGATCGCGGCGCTGGGCATCATTGGTAGAATATAAATCCTTACGATAGCCGGCGAAGAAGCGGACATTGGCCCGCTGCCACAAGGGAATGGGCGTATGAGTGATTTCCGTACGGAAGCCCTTATGCGTCCCCGTCTTGACGCCGTCTTCAGCCCAGCGGCCCCAGTTGGCACTGGAATCGATATAGATACCCGTATCGCCGAGATGGATGCGCGGTGCAAAGTATTCCAGTTCCGGCCACTTCGTAGCCCAGATATTATTGTCGTTATCGGTACTTTCTTCTTTGCTGTAGCCAAAACGGAAAGTGCCGATTTTAGTATTCTTCTGGAGCTGGGCCGCCGGCTTGAAGCCATTCTTGCTATTCAGGGCATAGCTGGCATGGAAGCTCAGGTCGCCGGACTGGTTGAGGGGCACATCGGCATAGCCCCGGACACCGATGCCGTCATCGCTGTTGTAGGTCGGCCGCGGCAGCAGCGTGAATAAAGAAGATTTCGTATGTTCACTGTCCAGGCGGCCTTCATAATGGCCATATGTGAACAGGCGGATGTGCTTGAACCAGAGGGCCGTATTTTCTGCCGTGAACTTTTCGCCCGGATAGATGCGGATGTCATCACCGGTAATATAATAGTCCGGCGTCTTGGCGACGGCGTGAGGCGTCGTAATCAGGCCATGCTTGATATAGCCGATATTATCGTACATTTCGGCATCGGTCCCGCGGACGTATGTCGTCGGGCCGACGAAGCCTTCGACCTTATCCATGGTCATGCTGCCGTTCTGGCTGTTATAGGTCACGTCCTGGCCCGTCAGGGCATTGGTTTCGTTGACGTAGACTACGGGTCCTTTCGTATGGTAGACGCCGCTCTTCATGTTGCCTTCGACATAGTTGGCATGGATTTCATCCATGCCCTGCTTGATGTCGACATTGCCCCGGCTCTTGACATAGCCGTCGGAGTTGCGGGCGACGAATGTATCAGCCGTCATGTGGACAGGCTGCTGCGGCAGGACGACGTCCTGCGAAGCAGAAGCCTGGTCCAAATCGACGGGCAGGATTTTCTTTTCTGTCACGGGAACGGCCATGACCTTATCTGTATGAAGTTTCGCTGTATCAGCTGCACTGGCCGAAAAGGTCAGAGGCAGCAGGGCTGCGATCATCGCCGCTGTCCACGTTTTATTCATTCGCGTCACCTGCTGTATTGGATTGAATGGTTACGACGGCCTGCTGGTCGTCATTGTGTTTGCTGTTGTACAGGTCGACAGGCGTAACCGTACCATCTTTCAGTCCGGCCTGCAAATCGCCGTTGCTGCTCTGAGGCGCCGTATCGGTGTCGGTGTACGTACCGGCATCGCCAGCCCCGCTGTTGTCGACATCACTATTGGTGACAGGCGCAAAGGTCGGCACCTGTACGCCACTGGCAGCCATATTGGCCGTCTTCATGTCATCCATGACGCCATTTTCCTTGAAACCGACGACTTCGGCATTTTCCTTGGTTTCGGCGTACATCGTCGTCCCTGCCGGGATATCGACTTCATTGCCATGAACGAAAAGGCCGCCGACCAGGCCGACTGGTCCGAGGATGATGGCCCCGGCAGCAGACGCGCCGACAGCACCGGCCATGCGCTTATATTCTTCTTTCGTCTTATCGCCGACCGTCAGGGCTACGGGCGAACCGTCGGCAGCGCGGACGTTGTCATAGGTGATTTCGATTTTGCCGTCCTTGCCAAAGCGGCCGGACTTCCGGGCCTTGGTGACGGTCCCCGTCGCTTCCATGCCGCGGGGAATGGCGATGACGTCGCCGACGCAGATATCATCAGCCACGGCAAAGCGGACGACGTCGCCTTCCTGAATGGTCTTCGAGTTGAGGGCGTCGATATTGGTCATCGTCACCAGCGTATTGGCCGGAATGGTCACGGTCTGGGAGACGTACTTCTTATTGCCCAGGAGCGTGCGGCGCAGGGCCAGGACACGGCCTTCCAGGGAGCCGCTCATGGTCTTGCCGTCAATGCTCTGTTCCAGCGATTCGATGCGGACCAGCAGGGGTTCATCGGTAATCTGGCCGGAATACTGCCACTGCATGAGGTTGACTGCCGTCAACAGGGACAAATCGGAACCGGAATTCCCATATACATCTTTATATAGGGCATTAGTTTTATCCTGCAGACTGCCGGATACCGTCGACTGACCGTTGAGCAGCTTGTCCAGCGCCGCGATGCGGTCGTTCAGGGAACCGGTCTGGGTCGTCCCGTAGACCGTCGTTTCGACTTTATCCGCTTTTTCCAGGATCGTATAATCGGCCGCACCGGCAGCCATGGTCCCACACAAGGCCATGACAGCCAGGATGCATGCTACTTTTTTCTTCCACATAGGCGTAACCTCCAAAATTCAGTCTCTTTCTATGCTAATCGTATCGTCTTGGCTTTTTCTGAATACTACCTCCATTATATAAGACTCATGTATAAATTGCAATAAAACGGTGCCGCCTCGCCCCTCCAAGGCCTTATTTTTTAATCAATAATTATTTTCAATTAAAAGTTTTACAAAATTACTCTTGATTTTCCCCCATCAGTCTGTTACAATGTAGCCATAACAAATAAAAGTTATTTGTTAGTATTCAGTTAATATCCATTTTATTCAAAATGTATTATAATATCAGGAGGAATGAATGATGAAAAAATTTGTATGCGGTATCTGCGGTTTTGTTTATGAAGGTACGGAAGCTCCGGAAAAGTGTCCTCAGTGCGGCGCTCCGAAAGAAAAATTCACGGAACTCGTCGCTGGTGTCAAAGAATACGCTGACGAACATCGCGTAGGCATCGCTAAAGGCGTCGACGAACGCATCCTCGAAGGCCTCCACCTCAACTTCACAGGCGAATGCTCCGAAGTCGGCATGTACCTCGCTATGAGCCGTGTCGCTGACCGCCAGGGCTATCCGGAAGTCGCTGAAGCCTACAAACGCATCGCTTTCGAAGAAGCTGAACACGCTGCTAAATTCGCTGAACTCCTCGGCGAAGTCGTTACGGACGACACCAAGACCAACCTCGAAATGCGTGCTGCTGCTGAACAGGGCGCTTGCGCAGGCAAGAAAGAAATCGCAACCCTCGCTAAACAGCTCAACCTCGACGCTATCCATGACACTGTTCATGAAATGGCAAAAGACGAAGCTCGTCATGGCCGTGTATTCGATGGCCTCCTGGCTCGTTACTTCGCAAAATAATCCGTTTGGGAATGCAAAAAGCGCTGTCTTATAAAGACAGCGCTTTTTTTAGTGGTTAGTGGTTAGTAGCTAGTGGTTAGGGGATGGCAGAAGCCGCTACGCGACAGCGCTTTTCAACCAGCGACGTCACAGATGACGCGGATGACGGCTTTATCGGCCTTGGACAAGTAACGTCCCCGTTTATAGGCCAGGACGATATCCCAGTCGTCCAGATAGGCCCGCAGGGAAAAATACTTCGGTTCCACAGCTGGGATATTGGCCAGAGCCAGGCCACCCGGTACGATAGCCGCGCCGACGCCGATGCCGGCCAGGGTCTGGGCCGTGGCCATGTCCGTCGTTTCCAGGGCCACTGTCGGCGATATATCCAGGGCTTCGACAAGGGCAAAAAAGGAATGGCGCAGTTCCTGGCCTTCTTTCATGACCAGGAAGGGATGGCCGTCGAGGCTGTGATAATCAAAGACAGGATAGCGGGAGTGGAGGCCCTCGTCATGCAGCGGTTCCCGCCCCAGGCCCCAGTCCGGCGAGACAGCCAAGAGCAATTCTTCCCGGAAAAGTTCGATATAATCCAAGTCCCTATGCCCTGTAGGCTTAACGACGATAGAAAAATCCGTCTTTCCCTGGATGGCGAAATCTTCCAATTCCCGCGTCGTCCCTTCTTCCAGGCAGATATCGATGTGCGGATAGCGTTCGTTGATGATGGGAATAGCCCGCGCCAGGATGGTCGAACTGCGATAATTGGAACTGCCGATGCGCACGGTGCCGCCAACGGTCTGCCCCAAATCCTGGATACGCTGTTCCCGGACCTTGCACAAGTCCTGGATCTGCCCTTCGATGTCCAGATAGATACGCCCGGCTTCGGTCAAGGTCACAGGCTGATGGGAACGGTCAAAGAGTTCCGCACCGACATGGCGCTCGATGCGGCGGATGAACTGGCTCAACGACGGCTGGGTGATGTATAATTTTTCGGCTGCCGCTATGAAACTCCCTGTCTCAGCAATTTTACGGATATATTCATATTCACGTCTTTCCAACTCCATAAAAGCTCCTTTATGTAACAAAAAATATTCGTATACCTAATTATAACACAAGAGCTATAGTTCGTATACGGCAAAACCACTTTGACGCCAGCCTCCTTCAAGGCTATCCTAAAGGTACCCTTGAAGGAGGTATTTTTATGAAATCATATCAGCATATCCTCGTCCCTATCGACGGATCCGATCATTCTAAACAAGCCTTGCAGCACGCCATCGACATCGCCAGGATCACTGGCGGTGCCATTACCCTGCTGAGCGTCGCCAATATGGCCGATATCATCAACCAGTTCGGGCAAATGGAAAATACGAGTGAACTGACTATGGATGAAATGACGGCTTCGGCCCAGGCCAACAGCACAGGACTGTTAAAAAAATTTGCCGCCATGATACCCGCTTCCCTGTCAGTCCAGTCTATTTTTGAACTCAGCGCCCCGGAAGCGGCCATCCTGGCAGAACAGAAATCCCAATCGGCAGACCTCATCTGCATGGGCCGCGGCGGCGGCCAGGCCCTCAAGAATTTTCTTCTCGGCAGCGTCAGCACTTACGTCATCACCCACGCACCCTGCCCGGTCCTCTTGGCCCGCGATGAAAAGAAAGGCCCATACCGGCATATCCTGGTGCCCGTAGACGGGTCTGAATCGTCTTTACAGGCCCTGAAACAAGCCGAAGTCCTGGCCAAAGGAGATGGCGCTTCCCTGACCGTCCTCTACGTCGCCAGCGTCAGCGACAGCCTGCGCGATACGGCCATCCCCAATACGCTGGAACCGCATAAATTACAGGAATTAGCCGCTCACATGCGGACCAAGGGTCATAACGTCTTCCTGCGCTGCCAGGAAGAATTGTCATCTCAAGTCCCCTTGCAATGCCTATATAAAATCGGCTCGCCCGGTCCGATCATCTTACAGACCGCAGCCGATACGGAAACGGACCTCATCGTCATGGGCAGCCGCGGCCTGAGCCGTATCCAAAGCGTCCTCCTGGGCAGCGTCGGCCGCTATGTATCCTCCCATTCAGGCCTTCCCGTCCTCATCATCCGCTAATCATTACTTCATTAAACTCCTCAGGAGATGATTCCCTTGAATAAACTCATGTATAAAGCCCAAAAAGAATCGGTCGCCCTCCTGGTCAACCGCATCATGGCCGAAAAAAATCCAGAAACCCGTAAGAAGACTTTGAAACGACTGACCACGATTATGGAAACCTTCTTCGGTGACTTATTTGAAGAAGAATCTTTTGCCAATGCCCGCAAGCTCATTGACGAAGGCGGCAAGTGGTTCCAATTCCTCAACCGAGCCCTGGATACACTCAACCCCAACGTAGTCCGTACAGCCGTCATGGACCTGGGCTTTGAATCGGGCTTCTACGGTCTGCGTACGCGGGACGAAGCCAAAGCCAAATATCACTGCAATATTCCCTGGGCCATCCTCTTCGACCCGACCAGCGCCTGCAACCTGCACTGCATCGGCTGCTGGGCTGCCGAATATGGTCACACCCTGAACCTGTCCTACGATATCATGGATAAAATCGTAAGCCAAGGCAAAGAAGTAGGCTGCCATTTCTACCTCCTCACTGGCGGCGAACCGCTGGTCCGCAAAGCGGACATCCTGAAACTTTGTCGGAAACATCCGGACTGCGAATTCCACGCCTTTACCAATGGGACCCTCATCGACGATGCATTCTGCCAGGAAGTCGTCAAGGTCGGCAACCTCAGCTTCTCCCTCAGCGTCGAAGGCTTCCGCGAAGTCAACGACAGCCGCCGCGGTGAAGGCGTCTTCGACAAGGTCATGCACGCCATGGACCTACTGCGCCAGTACGGTATCGTCTTCGGTACTTCCATCTGCTATACCCGTAAGAACATCCAGACCGTCACATCCGATACCTTCCTCGACCTCCTCATCAGCAAGGGAGCCTGGTTTACCTGGTACTTCCACTATATGCCCGTCGGCAACGATGCCTCTGTCGATTTACTGCCCACACCGGAACAGCGTGCTTATATGGTACGGCGTATCCGTGAAATCCGCAGCGTAAAGGGCGGCAAACCCATTTTTGCTATCGACTTCCAGAACGATGGCCAGTTCATTGATGGCTGTGTCGCTGGCGGCCGCAACTACTGCCATATCAATCCTAACGGCGACGTCGAACCGTGCGTCTTTATCCACTACTCTAGTGCCAACATCAACGACCAGGACCTCATCACCTGTCTCCAGCAGCCCTTATTTAAGGAATACGCAAAAGGGCAGCCGTTCAACCACAATCATCTCCGCCCCTGCCCGATGTTGGAAAATCCCCAATCCCTCGTCGATATGGTCAAACGGACGGGAGCCAAATCGACGGACATGCAGTCACCAGAATCGGTTGAACACCTCTGTGCTAAATGCAAAGCCTATGCCAAGCACTGGCAGCCGACAGCCGATAAGTTATGGACTGATATCGTCCAGGACGATAAAAAATCGTCAGAACAGGAAACCTCGTAAAAAAGTAAAAAATTAAACCTATCCGCTAACAACTAACAACCTGAAAGGAGCTGTCGCGATGCGACAGCTCCTTTTTTTTACTTCACCCTATGATATCGGTTTTTTTTTATGTGACGCTTGCGCCACCAGATGATGCCATAAATGAAAGAAACGACGGCTACCAATATGAGCAGGCGGCCCCAGTGTTCCTGGATGCGCAGGAGGTCATGGCCCAGCCAAACTTCGACCAGGACGGCCGGCATCTTGCCGAAGAAGTTGGCAATGAAGTGGTCGCGGTAAGAAATATGGCTCAAGGCACTGAACGCCGTGACGACGACATTCGGTGCATACGGGATGGCCCGGCCCATCATGACTGTCTTGATACAGCTGTAAGAATCGAGTTTTTCCAGCATCTTGCTCTTGGAAATGACCTTCTGGGCCTGCTTGCGGAGCAGCGTCCGAGTCAGTCGGAAGCTGATTTCAATGCCGATGACTTCGCCGATCCAGGAAATGATGATGCCCGGAATGAGGCCGAAGATGATGCCGTTGACGGTCAGGAAGGGAATGGACGGCAGGCCGATGGCATTGACAAAGGCAATCATGAACACGCTGATGCCGATGGCATAGAAGCCAAAAGAGGCAATGTAATCGGCTAACCCATCCAGATCACCACTGACGGTCAGATGCCACATGATCGAATAAAAATCAGGTGCCATGAGCTGAATCGATAAAAACATCAAGACGACTAAGATGCCCCCGCCGATATGAAGGAGCCAGCCTAAATATTTATCATTCATAGAAATGCGGTCCTCACGTAATAATGAATTTTTTCGTACCCTTTATTATACCATATCTTCCGGGTCCCTGTCTGCTATGAGCTTCACTTTTTCCGCCTGTCCCAGGCGCTGGCTCAGGATGAGGAAGTCATCGAGTTTCTGCCGGGCCAGGCCGCTGTCGATGAGGCGGGCTGCCTTGCGGACGCCGGCATAGAGGTTGAGGACACTGCCGCCGACGTAGAGACCGGCGCCGGCATTGAGGAGGACGGCTGTCCGGGCCCCGCCCTTGCGGCCGTCGAGGACGGCGCGGGTAATGGCAGCATTGTGCTTGGGCAGGCCGCCGCGCAGTTCGTCCCGCGAAGCCCTGGGCAGGTTGAAATCTTCCGGCCTGATTTCATACGTCGAAAACGATTCTGGCGTAAATTCGCAAATCGTCGTCGCTGCCGATGCCGAGATTTCATCGCTGCCGTCCTGACCATAGACGACCATGCCGTGGCGGACGCCGAGGGCAGCCAGGACATGGGCCATGGGTTCGACCAGGTGCGGCGCATTGACGCCGAGGATCTCATAGACTGCATGAGCCGGATTGGTCAAGGGCCGCAGGACATCGAAGACCGTATAGATACCCAACTGTTCGCGGACGGCATCGATACGTTTCATCATATAATAGTAGTAACGCGTATAGAAATAACAGAGGCCGATCTGCCCCAGCATATCCAGGCAGCTTTCGGGGCTGAGGAAGATATTGGCCCCTAAGGCTTCCAGAACGTCGGCAGAACCACTGCGCGACGTCTTGGCCCGGTTGCCGTGCTTGGCGACGCGGACGCCACCGGCGGCGATGACGAAAGACGCCGTCGTCGAGATGTTGAAGGTCTTGGTCCGGCCGCCGCCGGTCCCGACGATGTCGAAGACGTCCATCGTACAGGGAACATGCATACTGTATTTCCGCATGGTCCGGGCAAAGGCCGTGATTTCCCGCTCTGAAGCGCCTTTCGTCGTCAAGGCTGCCAAAAAAGCAGCCAACTGGACGTCTGAAATCGTCCCTTCCATGATCTGCTCCATGACGATAGCGCTTTCCCGTTCGCTAAGGTCTTTTCCTTTAGTAATGGTTTTCAGTAAGCTGGTCAGCATGTTCCTCACCTCCGCCTGAAAAAAACGGAACTATACTATTCTCTTTTATTATAGCATATTATGCCCATCAGCGCTGTAAAAAGGCTCATTCTCCTTCTAATTCGGCAATGCGCCCTTTCAGCTCTCCTTCATCATAAAAGACGGTCTCCAGGCACAGGCCCTGGGCCGGTGCCGTCGCCCCGAGCTGAGTCCGGTCGCCGCTGGCGAGGATTTCCCGGAAGCGCTCCGGTGTCAGGCGGTGCAGGCCCAGGTCGACGAGGCCGCCGGCAATGTTCCGCACCATATGGTAGAGGAAGCCGTCGCCGACGACGTCGATGTCGAGGACATGGCCCCGCTCATGGAGGGTAATGGAATACATCGTCTTCACAGGATTCATGGGCGTCGTATTCTGGCCTTCAAAAGCAGAAAAATCATGCGTCCCCAAGAGGATGGCCGCCCCTTCCCGCATGGCCTGCCGGTCCAGGGGCTTGCGGATGAACCAGGCATAGCGCAGGAGAAAGGGGTCATGCATGCGGTTGTTGTCGATGGAATAGCGGTAATGCTTGCCCACATTATCGTGGCGGACGCTGAAGCGGTCGGGCATTTCCCGGGCCGACAGGACGGCAATTTCCGGCGGCAGATAGCCTTTCATGGCATAGGGAATCTTTTCCGTCGGAATCGATCCCTGACCATAGAAATTGACGACCTGGCCGCGGGCGTGGACACCGGCATCCGTGCGGGCGGCGCCATAAATCGTAATGGGCGTCTGGAAAATAGCCGACAAGCCCTGTTCGATGCAGCCCTGGATCGACTCGGCGTTGGTCTGGCGCTGGAAGCCGTGGAAATCCGTACCGTCATAGGCGACGACGAGGCAGATATTCTTCTTCATCATAACCACCGCATAGCGGCCAGGACGGCCGTGACGATCAGGACAGCCGCCATGGCGATGCCGTCCCGATAGGTATAGGACAATTCATTCATCCGCGTCCGCCCTTCACCGCCGCGGTAGCAGCGGGCTTCCATGGCCGTCGCCAGGTCATCGGCCCGGCGGAAGGCGCTGACGAAGAGCGGTACCAGCAGGGGGATCATGTTCTTGCCGCGCTGCAAGAGGCTGCCGCTGGTAAAATTGGCACCCCGCGCCGTCTGGGCCTTCATGATGCGGTCCGTTTCTTCCAAAAGGGTCGGGATGAAGCGCAGGGCAATGGTCATCATCATGGCCAGTTCGTGAGCCGGCACACCGATGCGCTTAAAGGGATTGAGCAGGTGTTCGATGCCGTCGGTCAGGACGATAGGCGACGTCGTATACGTCAACAGCGACGAAAAGACGATGAGGAAGACCAGGCGGGCCGTCATGAGGGCCCCTTGATACAGGCCTTCTTTGGTGATGTGGAAAATGCCGTACTGCCAGAGGACATCGCCTGGCGTCGTGAAGATATGGACGCCCATGGTGAAAATGATGATGACCCACAAGGGCTTCAGCGACTTGACGATGAACTTCGCCGGCAGGCGGGAAATGGCGAAATTCAAGGCCACGAAGGCCGTGACGATGGCATAGGATGCCAGGGAATGGGCAAAAAAGATGGCGACGATGAAGATCATCGTAGCGACGATTTTGATGCGCGGATCGAGTTTATGCAAAAAAGACGTGCCAGGAAAATACTGGCCCAAAGTAATATCAGTGAGCATGGCCCTTGCCTCCTTTCAGGCAGTCAAAAATAGCCTGTGCCCCTTCTTCGACCGTCCGTACCCGGTCGTCGACGGCAAAGCCCCGGCCCTGGAGATATTGGAGGACACCCGTTACAGGCGGCACGGACACGCCGGCATCGTGCAGGGCCTGCTGCTGAGTCGCAAAGATGTCCAGCGGTTCGCCGTCGAGGACGATATGGCCGTGGGACAAGACCAGGAGGCGGCTGGCCAGGCGGGAAATATCGTCCATATTGTGCGATACCAAGATGACGGTAATGCCCTTTTCCTGGTGCCAGCGCTGGATTTCCGAAAAGATTTCCCGCCGGCCGATAGGATCCAGGCCGGCTGACGGTTCGTCCAGGATGAGATACGACGGATGGATGGCGATGACGCCGGCAATGGCGACGCGGCGCATCTGGCCGCCACTCAGGCGGAACGGCGAACGGTCGGCATAGGTCTTATAATCGAGGCCGACGAAGTCCATGGCTTCTTTGACCCGTTCCGTGATTTCTTCTTCGCTCAGACCGAAATTGCGCGGCCCGAAGGCGATGTCTTTGGCAATAGTTTCTTCAAAGAGCTGATACTCCGGATACTGGAAGACCATACCGACTTTATGGCGCACGGCCATGGCTTCTTTCGTCTTCTTGCCGATATCCGTCCCGTCGACGGTCACCGTTCCGGAAGTCGGCTTGATGAGGCCGTTGAGGATCTGGACCAGCGTCGACTTGCCCGATCCGGTATGACCGATGATGCCGACGAATTCCCCTTCATGGATTTCGACATCTGTATCGTAGAGGGCCGTCTTTTCAAAAGGCGTCCCGATGCCGTAGGTATAGGTCACGTTGCTTAACTTAATTGACATAATGCATCTCCTAATTCTTCCTCGGTAATGATGGAGTCCGGCAGGTCGAGGCCTTTCTGGCGCAGCCGTTCGGCCAGTTCCGCCGCTACCGGTACGTCGAGGCCCATGGCCTTCAGCTCTTTGACGTGCGTAAAGACGTCACGCGGCGCCCCGTCCATCTTCAGTTCGGCCTGGTCGACGACGACGACCCGGTCGGCCTGGACGGCTTCTTCCATGAAATGGGTGATGATGATGATGGTAATGCCTTCGTCATGGAGCTGGTGGAGCGTATCCATGACTTCCTTGCGGCCGACAGGGTCGAGCATGGCCGTCGGTTCGTCGAGGACGATGCAGTCGCACTGCATGGCCAGGATACCGGCAATGGCGACGCGCTGTTTCTGGCCGCCGCTCAGGAGGTGCGGTCCGTGCTTGGCATAAATGGTCATGTTGACGCGGCGCAGGGCATCGCTGACGCGGGTCTTGATCTCGTCCGACGGGACGCCGAGGTTTTCCGGGCCAAAGGCCACGTCTTCTTCGACGACGGCGGCGACGATCTGGTTATCCGGATTCTGGAAGACCATGCCGACGTGCTGGCGTATCTTCCAGATATTGTCGGGGTCATCGGTCCGCATGCCGCAGACTTCACACGTGCCGGACGTCGGCGTCAGGAGGACGTTGAAATGCTTGGCCAGCGTCGACTTGCCCGAACCGTTGGTCCCGATGATGGCGACGAACTCGCCCTTGCCGATTTCCAGGGAAATATCCTTCAAAGCATAGACCACCTTGCCGTCTTCGTCTTCATAGGTATGGCTGAGATGATCCGTTTTTATCATAGGTTCTGTCATACTGCACTCCTTAGTTATTAGTGATTAAAAAATCCGACTTCCGATCTGATAGACGACGAAGGTCAGGACCCAGGCAACGGCAATCTGGAAACAGACGGAGAAAGCCGTCCACTTCCAGCTGTGCGATTCGGCGTGGATCGTGGCTATCGTGGCGGCACAGGGAATATAGAGCAGCGAGAAGAACATCATGCAGTAGGCATTGAGCTGAGTAAAGCCGCCTTGGCTCATCATAGAGGCCAAAGCCGCCAGGGCTGCCGGAGAATTGATGTTGACGCCATCGAAGAGGACGGCGAAACTGGATACGACGACTTCCTTGGCCGAAATGCCAGCGATGAGGGCCAGACAGATCTGCCAGTACCCCAGGCCGATGGGCGCAAAGAAAGGCACGATGGCCTTGCCGATGATGGCCCCGAAACTGTCGGCCATATCGCCATAGCCGGCAGGGCCGAAGTTGAGGATGAACCACATGAGGATGGAAGCGGCAAAGATGACTGTACCGGCACGGCTCAGGTAATCCTTGATTTTTTCCCAGACATAGACGTAGACCGTATGGGCACTGGGCCGCTTATATTCCGGCAGCTCGATGAGCAGGTCGTTTTCCTTTTTCTCATGACTGAAGAGATTCATCGCCTTCAGGGCTGCCAGGGCGACGACGATACCGATGAGGTACATGGAATAGGCGACAATCATGGCATTGTGCGGGAAGAACATGCCCGAAAAGAGGATGTAAATGGGCAGGCGGGCACTGCAGGATATGAAAGGCGTAACCAGCATCGTCCGATAGCGGTCGCGTTTATCCTCCAGAGCACGCGACGCCATGATGGCCGGCACACTGCAACCAAAGCCGAGGATCATGGGGATGAAGGCCCGGCCCGACAAACCCAAACGGTTCATGATATCGTTCATGACATAGGCCACGCGGGACATGTAACCGCTGTCTTCCAGGATGGCCAGGGCAAAGAAGAGGATACAGATGTTGGGCAAAAAGGTCAGGATGCCGCCGACGCCGGCGATGATGCCATCACAGACCAGGGAAATGAGCATATCGTCAGCCCCCAGCGAAGTCAGGCCGCCTTCAGCCAGGGCCGATAAAGTATCAATGGAGCCCTGGAAGGAATCCTGGACCATATCGCCGATGAAGAAAGTCAGGAAAAAGACGATGGCCATGATGGCCAGGAAGATGGGGATGCCCAGCCATTTATCGGTCAAGTAGCGGTCGACGGAATCCGTTGCCGCTGCTTTCGACGCCTGGTTGACGACGACTTCATGGATGATTTCTTCGATGAAGGCATATTTTTCGGTGATGATATCCGTTTCATAGCTGCGGTCCAGGACGTGATGGACGTCGTCGACGGGATACTTGGCCGTAATTTCCGGGTCCCTTTCGAGGAGCTTCAGCGCATGCCAGCGGTGATTGTACAAATCGGGATATTTGTCATGCAGGAGCTGGCGCACGGCGTCGATGCGGTCTTCCATGGCGTCGCTGTAGACCATGGCGAATTCACTGTGATGATTATGCTGATGATGGGTATGGTCTGAATGGTTGTGGATGAGCCGATCCGGGTGGACGTGGTCCTTGTGGTGCACGGCCGCATGGAGCAGGACGCTCAGGCCGCGGCGCTTCAGGGCCGATACGGGGATGACCGGCACGCCGAGCATTTCCGGCAGGCGGTGCAAGTCGATTTCCATGCCCCGTTTTTCGACGATGTCCATCATGTTCAAGGCGACGACGACGGGTTTCCCCAGTTCCAGGAGCTGCAAGGTCAGGTAGAGATTGCGTTCCAGCGCCGACGCGTCGATGACATCGACGATGACGTCGACATCGTCACTGAGGATGAAATTCCGCGAAACCTGTTCTTCCATGGTGTACGACGTCAAGCTGTACGTCCCGGGCAGGTCGACGAGATGAATGTGATAGCCGTGGGCATTGATGGCGCCTTCAACTTTTTCGACGGTAACGCCGGGCCAGTTGGCGACCTTGAGGTTGGCCCCCGTATAGGCGTTGAACAGCGTCGTCTTGCCGCAGTTCGGATTGCCGATGAAAGCGACGGTCATTTCCTTTTTTTCAGCCTTGACCGGTGCCTTCTGGACCTGCGGCTGGCCAGCCTTTATTTTTACTTCGCTAGTCATGGTCTTTCCCCCTTATGCCGATATGCGACGAAATGCCCTTGCCCAAGGCCAGGCGGGTGCTGCGCATCTTGATGATGACCGTCCCTTCGTTCTTATTATTGAGCACGGAGATTTCCGTCCCTTCAATCATGCCCAGGGCCTGGAGGCGCTTTTCCGTCTGGTCCGGCAAATCCAATGTTTCGATGATATAGTCGTGTCCGATTTTTCCTTCTGCTAAGGTCATGCTACCGCCCCCTATCGTGCCCGTTCCGGACCGTAAGCGTTATCGCCGGACGTCCCCTTGACCGTGAACAAGCCTAAATAGGATACAGCCATGATCGACTGGGCTGCCGTCGCCGCCGTATCCTGTCCCAGGACGGGCAGGACATAGCTGGCCAGGTAACAAATGAAGGGAACGGCAAACATGAGGCCGGGCTTATTGATGTCGTGACAGCGCCGGACGCCCAGGGAAATCTGGGACCAAATAGCCGGAATGGACAGCAGAACGAAGATGATACCGAAGATGATGGCATATTCCATATGATTGATTAAAATAGATTCGACGATCTTGCTGTAGAGGATGATGGAAAACATGAACTGGGCGAACATCAAGATCAGCGTCCGGAAAATAAAAGGCCGGCGCTGGATGCGGCCGGTAAAGCGGAAATACTTGGCCTTCAGATCGGCAAAGTCGCGGAAACTGACCAGGCTGTTTTCACTGCCCGGACCGACAGGCATGGCAAAGCCGCGATGGATACGTGCCGATTGGCGGGACCGCTTCTTCAATTTAATTTTTTGATTGCGTTGAGACACAACGATTACCTCCTATAAAATACTCTTAGTATTATCCTACTATATTCATGGCCTCGATTCAATTCATTTCCGGCAAAATATGCTATAATAGAAAAAATTACTTCAAGGAGGTCCTTATGGAATCTACTGTCTTTACGAATCTGCGCGGCTCTGAAGGAGCCCTGACCTTTAATTTTTTCTGTGAATCCCTGATCACGTCGCTCCACACCTTGACGCACGTCATGGAAGACGCCGGCCTTGCCGTTCCGGACAACGTCGGCGACATTGCCGATGCCTTGGGAGAAATGGGCAGCCACCTCATGGAAGACTACCAGCGCGGCGAGCTCGACTTAGGCCGCTTCAAAGATGAAATCCTCGACTTCTACGACCTCAACTTCGCCGTCAACGACGCCCTGGCCTTGGCCATCATGAGCCATGACGACCTGCAGTATTACTACTACGTCTATATGCAGGGCCTGTACATCTTCTTCCCCAACATGATGGAAGCCTTCAACGCCGACATCGACGACGCCAAGATCATCCCCTTCCTGGACGAACTGGCCAACGAATTCCGCCAGCTCGCCGGCAGCGGATCGTGATGGCGTCTGTGGCCTAGTGGCTCGTGGTTGCGGCCCGTTGTGGGAATCCCGCCATCGGCATCCGTAGGGGCGACCACGTGGGGCGCCCGCCATGGGGATCCCGCCAACCTGATTCAAAAAAAGGGGCTGTCGCACGTACGACAGCCCCTTTTTAGGGTTAGCAGCTAGTGGCTAGGGGTTAGGGGATGGCTTTAAATTTAAAGGTTTTCTCTGACAACTACAAGCTCCGTACTACAAACCATACTCGCATGATGGCAGGCCAACGCCCTACAGGATGAAGAAGTAGACGAAGGAAATGACGGCTACGACGAAACGGTAGTAGGCAAAGGATGCCAGCGTCGACTTGTTCATGAATTTCAGGAACCAGAGGACCGAGATGTAGGCGACGATGAAGGCCGTAATGAAGCCGATGACGATCATGACCAGGTCGTTGCCGCTGAGGTCGCTCAGGCTCTTCAAGAGGTCATAGAAACAGGCGACGATCATGACCGGTACGGCGATGATGAAGGAAAAGTCAGCTGCTGCTTTCCGGCTGAGGCCCAGGAAAAGGCCGCCGGCAATGGTCGAACCGGAACGGGAAAAGCCGGGCCATAAGGCCAGGATCTGGAACATGCCCGTCAGGAAGGCCTGGGCAATAGTCATCTTTTCGACGTCGTTACAGACCGTCTTGGTATGGGACTTTTCAGCGACGAGCATGAAGATACCACCGATGATGAGGCCGATGATGACCGTCCCTGCCGAAAAGAGATAGGTCTTGATGGCGTGGTGGGCCAGATAGCCGATGCCCATGACCGGCACGATGCCGGCTGCGACGTGGGCCAGGGTCAGTCCCGTATCGGTGCGGAACCAGTTTTCCCGGCGGAAGAGGTCCCAGCAGCGGTACTGATGGAGCATGCGGATGAACTTCTCTTTATAGATGACGATGACCGACAAGATAGCGCCGAGCTGGATGAAGACTTCAAAGACGCTGGCCCGGGGACCGGTAAAGCCGAGCATATCGCCGACGAGAATCATATGGCCTGTCGATGAAACTGGCAAATATTCCGTGACCCCTTCGACGATACCCAGGATGACGGCAATAATATAATCACTCATGTTTTTAACTCCTTTTCGCTGAATACCTGATGAAATGTTTACAACAATACTAGAAAGTATACCACAATGGCAGGTAAAAAAAAAGTGCTGCCGCGCAAAGAGCTTTTCTTTGCGGGACAGCACTCATTCTAACAAGTATCTATGAAAAAACGATTGCGAAAAAATAACGAATCTTTAAATTACGCCTATTTTTATTCGTCGAGGCAAATGACGTGATTCGGGTTATCGATGACGAATTTAGCATATTTCGGATCGCCATTGTGTTCAAAATACAAAGTATTGCCTTCCAGGCTGCCGCGCCAGCTGACGATAATCGGGCATTCGCGGCTCAACTTCTTCAGCATCGCTACGGGGTCGAGGTTCAGGATCGGTGCGAACAGGAATTCAACATTATCAATCATGACAACACGGGCATTGAGACGATGAATGGCTGCCGACACCAGGGCAATGGCCTTATCCGGGCGGTCAGCGCGGGGGATTTCCAGGAATTCGTCATCAAAGAGTTCCCGGGCTTCACAGATTTTCCAGCCATCCTGGAATGTCAGTTCACGAATCAAGCTGCTCTTGCCGGAACCGGGTCCGCCAATGAGAATCAACAATTTTTCATCGTCCTGGGCAATGTACTTCCACCGTTTTAAAACATCTGCATCTGTAACCATGAAAATCACCTTCGTTTTCTTATATTATTTATTTTATTATACCTAACTTTCATCATATAAGTAAAGCATTTTTGCTATTTTATTTCGACATATGACAAAACAATATGTATCATCATTTCAATCCATACCGTTCCATCGGGTCCTGGATGTTCTTGATCGGCGTCGACGTCAGGATGATGTCATCGACATAGGGCTCGTTGTGACGCACGACGATGACCAGGGACACGCCTTTCTGATAGGGACTGTCATAGTAATAGGCGTCGACGGATTTTTCTTTGTCCGGCCCCCATTCAACGCGGTCCGGCCGGCCATATAAGGCCAGGATCGTCGAGACATGATAACCCAGGGTCGCCCCGCGGCCAGTATAGGCATTATTCGTCAAGAGGAAGACTTTCTGCACGATATTGCGCCGGTCCACTTCGACGCCGTAATCGCCATAGAGCCAGAAGTTGCTGTTATTGCGCTTGACCAGGTTGGTCCACATGTTGTACTTGTTCGGCTCGAAAGGCTGGTTGAGGCCAAAACCCATGAGGGTAAAGTCCCGTTCGCCCAGTTTCATGCGGTCCGCCGGTTCGTCCCCCGTAATGTACGGCGGCCGCACGGGCATGAGGGCCACGCGTTCGATGCGGCGGTTGCCGATGGCAAAGACGTACATGACATCTTTCCGCGGACTTTCATAAGTGAAGTAATAGACATTAGCATCGGCATCGCGCAGGACCGAATCGGGCAGGCCATATTGGCGCAGCAGCACTTCGGCCGGATATTTCAGGCGTACGTCCCGGCCGATTAGGATGTTCGTCCCAGCCGACAGGAACATCGATTCCGCACCGGGCAGGACGGCTTTGCGCGTATCGGCACTGTGGCGCAGGCTGTCAGCCGTCTTGTTGCGGAAAGTAAAGCGCATCTTCAAGTCCTTGTCGTTGTACTGCATGGTCGTATAGTGGGTGCTGCGGGAAAACTTCGCCGGCGGCCCAAAAATGCGCTTGACCTTGGCCGGTCTGTCGCCGTGATGGATGCTGCCGATGTAAAAATCACTGGCCTGCAGGGGCGGAATGGTCAGCGTATCCAGCGAATCGAGGAGGACGCAGTCATCATCCGTCGGTACATGGGCCGTTTCTTTTTTGCTGTCTTTATTCTCTTTGCCGTCTTTATCGGATTTATCCGCTTTGCCGTCTTTATCGGATTTATCCGCTTTGCCGGTTTTGTCATCGGACTGGGGCGCGACGGCCTTGATGGCCTTATCGGCGTCCTTCTGGGCAGACGGAACGGTCCCGGCTTTCCCGCCGGCATCCACTGCGGCTGCAGTGGCAGTCCCGGTCAGGGCCTTTTCCGGCTTTTCAGCTGGTGCCGCCCCCGTTGCCGGCCCCCAGGCCAGGCAGGCAGCGAAGACCAGCGCAGCCATGGCTGTACATTTCATAGCGTTCCTCCTTCGTAGGATTGAGAAAACGGAGCTGTCCAATGAAGACAGCTCCGTTTTACGTTGGTCGCAGGCCGTTCATCGTTTGTCGCAAGGGAGCAAAAATAACAAGCCATCGCGATGAACGATGAACGACGAACGAAAAACTTTTAAGTCAAAGGAATCGTGCATGATGGCAGAAACCTTCATGGAACCGTCCTTATCTTATTTATGCTGTTCCGGGCGGCTCAACGGGAAGAGGAGAACGTCGCGGATAGACGGGCTGTTGGTCAGGAACATGACCAGTCGGTCAATGCCGATGCCCAGGCCGCCTGTCGGAGGCAGGCCATATTCCAGTGCGCGGCAGTAGTCTTCGTCCATCTGATGCGCTTCGTCATCGCCGCGTTCCCGTTCCTTCATCTGTTCGATGAAGCGGTTGCGCTGGTCGATGGGATCATTCAATTCCGAGAAGCCATTGGCCAGTTCGCGGCCATAGATGAAGGCTTCAAAACGATAGGTCAAGAGCGGATTGTCCCGGTCCTGTTTGGTGAGCGGCGAGATTTCCAGGGGATGACCGGTGATGATCGTCGGCTGGATAAGGTTTTCTTCGACGAATTTTTCAAAGAAAGCGTTGATGATCTTGCCGACGCCATCGTACTGGCCGTATTCAACGTCGTGTTCGTCAGCCATCTTGCGGGCCGTTTCGACATCGGTAATGCCTTCAAAGTCAGCACCGCTGAATTTCTTGACGGCTTCGATCATGGTCATGCGGTCCCACGGCGGCGTGAGGTCGATTTCCTTGTCGATATAGGTCAATTTCATCGTGCCATAGAGCATTTCTGCCAGTTTGGAGACCATGTCTTCCGTAATGTTGATGACGTCTTCCAAGTCGCCATAAGCCTGGTACAATTCGACCGTCGTGAATTCCGGGTTATGCCGTGTATCGATGCCTTCGTTGCGGAAGCAGCGGTTCATTTCATAGACCCGTTCCAAGCCGCCGACGAGGAGGCGTTTGAGGTGGAGTTCCGGTGCGATACGCAGGTAGATGTCCATATCGAGGGCGTTGTGATGGGTCTTGAACGGACGGGCTGCAGCGCCGCCGGCGATGGTATGGAGCATCGGCGTTTCGACTTCCAGGAAGTGGCGGTCATCGAGGTATTTGCGGATGCCCTTGATGATCTTCGACCGTTTGATGAATGTGTCTTTGACTTCCGGATTGACGATGAGGTCGAGGTAGCGCTGGCGATACCGCGTTTCCTTATCGGTCAGGCCATGGAATTTTTCCGGCAGCGGACGGAGCGATTTGGACAAGAGGGTCCATTTTTCGACGCGAATCGTCGTTTCGCCCGTATGGGTGACGAAGACTGTCCCTTCGACGCCGACGATATCACCGATATCGAGGAGCTTGAATAAATTGTACGATTCTTCACCGAGTACGTCTTTGCGGAAATAGAGCTGGATTTCGCCGCTCAAGTCGCGGAGGACGCAGAATGCAGTCTTGCCGTGGCGGCGGATGGCCATGAGGCGGCCGGCGACGCTGACGACGGTTTCATTCTTTTCCAGTTCAACGGCGTCATCTTTGACTTCCTGTGCATGATGATCCCAGTTGTATTTCTGACCGAAGGGATAGACGCCGGCGTCGATGAATTCCTGCATCTTTTCGCGGCGGACCTTCATTTGGTCATTCAATTTTTCTTCTTCAATAATGGGCGTTTCTTTTTCTTTCGTGTCCGACATGATATTCCTCCTAGGATTTATTCTGCATCAGGCGGCAAGATGCGGTATTTGATTTCACCTGCCGGTGCTTTGACGGTAACGATAGCCGGATTGGCAGCATCGATGACCTGGCCGAGGATGGCTTTCCCTACAGGAGATTCATTGGAAATGCGGCCGTTGAACGGATCGGCTTCTGCCGTACCGACGACGGTGTAATCGAAGCGGTCCCCCGTTTCGGCATCTTCCAGGATGACTTTGGAACCGAGGCGGACTTTATCCGAGCCATCATCGGTTTCCTTGATGATCTTAGCCGTGCGGATCTTGGCTTCCAATTCGGCAATACGGCCTTCGATGATGCCCTGTTCATTCTTGGCGGCATCGTATTCGGCGTTTTCGCTCAAGTCACCGAGGGCGATAGCTTCTTTGATGCGCTGAGAAATTTCAATGCGGCGGACCGATTTCAGTTCATTCAATTCATCTTTTAATTTCTGTAACCCTTCCTGGGTAATCAGCGTTTCGTTGGTCATGATATTCCTGCTCCTCCTGCGATATAATCACGTTTCAATATCATATCTTTAATTTATACCGTACTCTTAATTATATGCACATCCGTCCCTTGTGTCAATAAAACAGCTATGTCCCTGCCCGGCGCGCCTTGTCCATCATGTCGCGGACGATGGCTCGGAATTCGTCAGCCGAACCGGCCCGGTTGATGCGTTCGCGCAGGGCCGCCGAGCCATAGAGGCCGTGGGTATACCACGAGGCGTGGGAGCGCATCTCCCGGACGCCGATGTATTCACCTTTATAGGCCAGCAGGGCTTCAAAATGGGACAGCATCTGTTCATAACGTTCCATGGCCGTCGGCGGCGGCAGGACTTCGCCCGTCACCAAATAATGGCGTATCTGCGGGAAAATCCAGGGATTGCCCTGAGCGCCGCGGCCGACCATGACGGCACCGCAGCCGGTCTGTTCCATCAGGGCTGCCGCCGACGGGCCGTCGACGACGTCGCCGTTGCCGATGACCGGGATGGATACGGCATCGACGACGGCTTTGATTTTCTGCCAGTCCGCCTTGCCGCTATAGAACTGTTCCCGCGTCCGTCCGTGGACGGTGACGGCAGCGGCACCAGCCGCTTCAGCCCGTTTGGCCAGTTCCGGCGCCGTAAAAGAGGCGTCATCCCAGCCGGTGCGCATCTTGACCGTGACCGGGATGGACACGGCGCCGACGACGGCACGGATGACTTTCTCTGCCAGGGGCAGGTTCTTCATCAAGGCCGAGCCGTCGCCGTTCTTGACGACTTTCTTGACGGGACAGCCCATATTGATATCGACGATATCGGCACCGTCTTCTTCGACGACGGCCGCTGCCTGGGCCATGACGTCCGGGTCCGAGCCGAAAATCTGCATGGACAGGGGGTGTTCCCCGTCTTCGATGTGCAGCAGTTCTTCTGTATGCTGGTTGCGGTAGCGGATACCCTGGGAACTGACCATTTCCGCGCAGACCAGGGCCGCCCCATAGCGGTGGGCGATGACCCGGTACGGCGCATCACAGACGCCGGCCATAGGGGCCAGGATGACCGGGGCATCGAGCTCGACCTTGCCGATGGCAAAGGGCTTAACGGTTGCGGTCATAAATGATTCTCAACCCTTCCAGGGTCAGCATGGGTTCGACGACGTCGATGGCATCCGTAGCCGGAGCGACGATGACGGCCAGGCCGCCCGTAGCGACGACTTTAGCCTTACAGCCCAGTTCCTTGCGCATACGGGCGACGATGCCGTCGACTTGGCCGACGAAGCCATAGAAGACGCCGGCCTGCATACTTTCGACGGTATTGCGGCAGATGACCTTATCCGTGCGGACGACTTCGATACGCGGCAGTTTCGCCGTGCGCTGGACCAGGGCGTCCGTAGAGATGCCGATGCCCGGGCAGATGGCGCCACCGAGGTACGTCCCTTTCTTGTCGACAGCACAGAAGGTCGTCGCCGTGCCGAAGTCGATGATGATGACCGGGCCGCCGAATTTTTCATACGCTGCGACGGCGTTGACGATGCGGTCGGCACCGACTTCACGGGGATTGTCGTATTTGATGTCCATGCCCGTCTTGACACCCGGTCCGATGACCAGCGGCGTCAGGCCGAAATAGCGCTGGCACATGCGTTCCAGCGTGGGCATGACCGGCGGTACGACCGACGAAATGATGATGGCATCGATTTCATCGGAGTTGACGCCGTTCAAATAAAAGAGGTTGCAAATGAGGACGCCGTATTCATCGGTCGTCCGGAGGCGGTTCGTCGATACGCGCCAGTGGTCCATGAGCTCTTTTCCCTTGAAAATGCCCAGGACAATATTTGTATTCCCTACATCAATGACTAATAGCATAACTTTATCTCCTGCCTACTTTAAGTTGATAATACGCCTATTATAATAACAGAGTTTGCCTGTCTTGAATAGTCTTTACGGCTAAATTAAGCCGGACGGACATGAATATCCCCTGCCATGACGACTTCCACGCCTTCTGGCGTCGCGACGAGGAGATTGCCGTTCTCATCGATATCGACGGCTTTGCCGGAAAAGGTCTTGTCGATGGATGTGACCGTTACGTCCTGGCCCAACATGCAGGACAGGGCCCGCCATTCGGCCAGGACTGGGGCGAAACCGTCACGGCAGACGGTCTGGTACAGCCCTTCGATTTCCTTCAGCAGCGTTTCCAGCAGGGCCAGCCGGCTGACGCGGACGCCTTCGCGGGCAAAACTGGTGACGATGGACTGCAAATCCTTAGGCAGATCCTCAGCGGTGATACCCGTATTGACCCCGATACCCATGATGATGTAATTGACCTTTTCCGCCGAACCGTTTAGTTCGGTCAGGATGCCCACCATCTTGCGGCCCTTGACCAGGATGTCATTAGGCCACTTGATGCCGCAGTCCGTCAGGCCGTGATGGCGGATAGCCCGGGCCACGGCGACGGCAGCCAGGAGGGTCATCTTGGAGACTTCCATAGGCGGGATGTTAGGCCGCAGGATCAGGGAGAACCAGACGCCCTTGGCAAAAGGCGACAAGAACGAGCGGTTAATGCGTCCCCGGCCGCCGGTCTGTTCTTCGGCGACGACGATGATCCCTTCCGGGGCGCCTTCATCGGCCAGCTTCTTGGCGACATTATTCGTCGAATCGACGCGTTCCCGGTAGACGATATGACGTCCCACGACTTTCGTCGAAAGCCCTTCTTCGATAGCCTGTTCCGACAGCAGTTCCGGCGCTTCGCGCAGACAATACCCTTTCTTGGTATACGACTCGATGACATAGCCCCGCTGTTTGAGGACGCGGATATGCTTCCATACGGCCGTCCGGGAAATCCCGAGCTGCTCAGAAATCTGCTGGCCCGATACGAATTCGTCCTTGTGCTGTATCAAAAAATCGAGAATGTCTTGTCTCATAGCAATCACCTCTGCCGCTGCCCCTGGCAGCATCCATTCAAAAAAAAGCGCTACTCCCTAGCGCATAACTCACCTATTCTATGTAGAAATTGTAACATAAACGATAACCCTGTCAAGGGGAGGTTAGGGTTAGTGGCTCGTGGAGAGCACCGCCAAATCCCAGGCGGGTCGCCCACGCGGCGACCCCTACTACAAACTGCAAACTTAATACTCAAAAAGGCGCTGTCTTCATGCGACAGCGCCTTTTTTCACTCTCTATTTTTCTTCGTCAGCCTTTTTTTCTTCTTCGTCCTTATCGGTCAGGCCTGTGGTCAGGCCGCCTTTGGGGACAGGGTTTCCCCAGGGGCTGATCTGTACTTCTGTCTGTTCGGCTTTGGGAGCTGCCGGTGCAGGTGCTTCTTCCTTGGCTGTCGGAGCGGCTTCGGAAACGGCTGCTGTGTCCGGTGTTTCGGCTTCTGCCGTTTCTGCCGGTGTTTCAGCAGTTTCTTTTTTAACGCCCTGCGGCCCTTCCAAGGTGCCGTATTTGACCAGGTTATCGACTTGCTGATGGTTGATCGTTTCGACTTCCATCAGGGCATTGGCCATATTTTTCAGCGTATCCAGGTGTTCCCGCAACATGTGGAGCACGTCGGCATAGGCTTCCGATACGGTGTCGTGCATTTCCTTGTCGATGAGTTCGGCTACGCTTTCGCTGTAGTTGCGTTCGTGACCCAGGCTCTTGCCGAGGAAGACCTGGTCCTGCTGTTCGCCAAAGACCATGGGGCCCAGTTTCGGGCTCATGCCCAGGCGGGTGATCATCTGGCGGGCGATACGGGTGACGCTCTGAAGGTCACCGGAAGCGCCGCTGCTGATTTCGTTGAAAACGATTTCTTCAGCAGCCCGGCCACCGAGGGCGACGCGGATCTGGGCCAGGTAGTACGACTTCGTTTCATACGACCGGTCTTCTTCCGGCAGCATCATGGTATAGCCGCCAGCCCGGCCGCGGGGGATGATGGTGACCTTGTGGACCGGGTCGGCATCAGGCAGGAGATAGGCGATGAGGGCGTGGCCCGATTCGTGGACTGCCGTCAGGCGCTTTTCCTTATCGCTGATGACATGGCTGCGGCGTTCCGGACCGAAGCAGACTTTTTCGCTGGCTTCTTCCAGTTCAGCCATGTTGATGACTTTCTTATTAGCCCGGGCAGCCAGGAGGGCTGCTTCATTGAGCAGGTTGCCCAAGTCGGCACCGGTGAAGCCCGGCGTCTTCTTGGCGATGACGTCGAGGTCGACATCCTTGCCGAGGGGCTTGCCTTTGGCGTGGACGTCGAGGATAGCCCGGCGGCCGCGCAGGTCCGGCCGGTCGACGGTGATCTGCCGGTCGAAACGGCCCGGACGGAGAAGCGCCGGGTCGAGGATATCCGGACGGTTGGTCGCAGCGATGGTGATGATGCCTTCGTTGGAACCGAAGCCATCCATTTCGACCAGGAGCTGGTTCAATGTCTGTTCCCGTTCGTCATGACCGCCGCCAAGGCCAGCACCGCGCTGGCGGCCGACGGCATCGATTTCGTCGATGAAGACGATGCAGGGCGCGTTCTTCTTGGCCTGTGTGAACAAATCACGGACACGGGAGGCACCGACGCCGACGAACATTTCGACGAAGTCGGAACCGCTGATGCTGAAGAAGGGGACACCGGCTTCGCCGGCTACGGCACGAGCCAGGAGGGTCTTGCCGGTCCCCGGAGGGCCGAAGAGGAGCACCCCTTTGGGTATCTTGGCGCCAATGGCATTATACTTGCTGGGGTTGCGCAGGAATTCGACGATTTCCGCCAATTCCTCCTTCGCTTCGTCTTCACCAGCAACGTCTTTAAAGGTAACCTTGATCTTACCTTCCCCGTGCATCTTGGCATGGCTCTTGCCAAAGTTCATGACCCGGCCGCCGCCGCCTTGGGTCTGCTGCATGATGAAGAACCAGATGGCAATGAGGACCAGGATTGGCAGGACTGCTGTCAGCATGTTCATCCACCACGAAGGCTGTTCGGGCGGTTTGGCGATGATGTTGACATCAGCATCGCGCAGTGCCGGCAAGAGTGCCGAATCGGTCGGGGCATAAGAAGTAAAAGAGGTTCCGTCTTTCAGCTGTCCGACGATAGCGTGGTCGGCTGTGATCTGGACGGCATCGACTTTTTTCTGCTGCACCTGACTCATGAAATTCGTGTAAGAAATTTCCGATTTATCTGTCTTACTGCTGGTAAAGGCATCTATGATCGATACGGCGACGATGATGATGAGTAAGTATAAACTTACATTCCGCACAAATTTACTCAAAATATGGCTCCTTTCACTTAGTTTATGATAATGCTTTTTTATTCCAACCAATACAGTCTTATATTACCACACTTCTTCTAAAGTAACAACTACTTGGAATATATTTCTTCTTTCAAAATGCCAATGTACGGCAGGTTGCGGTAGCGGCTGTCGTAGTCGAGGCCATAGCCGACGACGAAGGCATCGGGGATTTCAAAGCCGTTGTAATCGACAGGGACTTCGACCTGGCGGCGGGCCGGCTTGCTGAGGAGGGTTGCCAATTTGACCGAGCGGGCACCCCGTTCCTGGAGCATGGGGACGAGATGGCTCAAGGTGACGCCCGTGTCGATGATGTCTTCGACGATGAGGACATCTTTATCCTTGACGTCGTTATCTAGGTCCTTGCGGATCTTGAGGACACCTGACGACGTCGTCGACGAACCGTAGCTGGAGCAGCTCATGAAATCGAAGTAGACCGGGCCGTCGATGCAGCGGGCCAGGTCGGTGAAAAAGGTGACGGCCCCTTTGAGGATGCCGCACATGAGGATGGTCTTGCCGGCATAATCTTTAGTAATCTGCGCACCCAGTTCGCGGACGCGGGCAGCAATCTGTTCTTCTGTAAATAAAATTTCTTTGATATCCTGATGCATCTTGTTTTCCTCCGTGAAAAAGTGAATTACCCCTGCCGTCCCCTGCGGGGAACGGCAGGACCCAGGCAGAGGGCTGTCCGGGTCGTATAAGCACAGGCCCGGCCGCACTGGAACTGTTTTCCAGCTCCTTTGGCGGCCAGGTCCCGTATCGTTTCAACATAATGAAAAGGCAGGTCCTGACGAGAGCCCGTCGCCTCCTGCCACAAGCGGCGGATGAGGCGCCGCTGCATAGCCAGCGGCTGGGCCAGCAAGCGCTTCTTGTCTAAAGCCGGTACGTCTTCGGGAAGGACGAGCTGCCCATAGAGTGTTTCGGCAGCGTCGTCCAGAAAGGCTTCGTCGGCCCTGACGATATCGGCCAGGCGGTTCAGGTCCGCCGTAATGGCCGGGTTATAAGCCTGCAGCTGCGGCAGCAGGTCCAGGCGTATCCGGTTGCGGCTGTAGCGCCGGCTGTCATTGGTTTCGTCGTGACAGACCGGAAGGTCCCGGGCCGCGGCATAGGCTGCCAGCTCCGCCTTGGTCACCATAAGCAGCGGCCGGATGATGTCGCCCCGCCTGGGCGCCATGCCGCAGAGGCCGTCGAGGCCGCTGCCGCGCAGGAGATGGAGCAATACCGTTTCGGCCTGATCATCGGCGTGATGGGCCACGGCAATGCGTTCGGCCCCGCAGGCCCGGGCCGTTTCCCGCAGGATGCGGTAGCGTTCGCGCCGGCCTACGGCTTCTTCCGACGCCTTTTCCCGCCGGGCCAGGGCCGGCACGTCGACGTACTGCCAGGCAAAACCGCAATGGCGGCGCACGGCTTCGCGCCGTACCAGGCTGACTTCTTCATCGGCCGCCCGGCGGATGCCGTGGTGGACGTAGCAGGCCGTCAAGGTCAGCCTATATAACGGGGCCAGGCGGCTCAGTATATCCAGCAGAGCCAGCGAATCGGGCCCGCCGGAGCAGGCGACGACCAGGGCCCTCCCCGGCTGCCACAGGCCGTGCTGCCTGCCGTAAGCGTCTACGCGGTCGACAAGGTTCACGACTGGCGGTCCCGGGAGTTCCAGGCCGCATCATGGAAGGAATGGCGGAAAAAGACGCCTTCCATGAGATCCCGTTCGCTGACGGTGATGGCCGGGATGTGATAGCGCTGGAGAAAGGACTTGGCAATGAGCAGGCCGGCGACGATGATGTCGCTGCGCTTGGGCTGCAGGCCCGGTACGTGGCGCCGTTCTTCCGGCGTCATGGCCCGGAGGCGTTCGATATGGCCGCACAGGGCATCATAGGAAACGCGATGGCCTTCGACTTTCTCTGCATCGTAGACGGCCAGCTGCAAGTCCATGGCCGCCAGCGTCGTCAGCGTCCCGCCGACGCCGATGAGCAGGTCCGGCTGGACCTGCATGGGCAGCCATTCCTGATAGCAGCGGTTTTCCAGATGGGCGACGGCCTGATGGCTCATGACTTCGCCCCGCGTAAAGCGCACAGCCCCCATGGGGTAGCTGTGGGACCAACACAGGTCACCGCCGCGGCCGACGGCGACTTCACTGCTGCCGCCGCCGATGTCGATGACGGCTGCCGTCACATCGGGGCTGAGCGAGGCCGTAGCTCCAGTGAAGCTGAGCGACGCTTCTTCCAGGCCCGAAATGGCCCGGCAGTGCCAGCCGAAACGGGCCCGCACTTCTGCCAGGAAGGCCTGGCCGTCGATAGCTTCGCGGACGGCACTGGTGGCGACGGCACAGACCGGTACGCCTGTCAGCTGTTCTTGCCAGCCTTCCATGGCCGCAAAGGACGCTTCCATCCCTGCCGGTGACAAATGGTGTGTTTCATCGATATCTTTCCCCAGCCGCGTCGTCGCCAGTTCTTTCGGCGAAAAAATCCACGTGCCCGGGACTTCCTGCCAGCCCGTCATGAGTCGCAGGGAGTTGGAGCCGATGTCGATGACTGCATACTTCTGATACTCCATATCTGCTCCTTCCTGTAAACGTAAAAAGGCGCTGTCTTTGTGCAACAGCGCCCTTCTTTTTTACCTTCCGCTATTCAATACGCACTCAATCAGCATGGCGCGCACCGCGGCCGCCGCGTTTCGATTCCGTATTGCGCTTCAAATCCATCAGGCGTTCATCGCTTTCCTTCAGGAATTTGCTGAGCCGGTCTTCAAAAGACAGCGAGCCCGACGAACGGCGCGAATCAAAGCCGTTATGCTGGCGAAATTCATGTTTCTGCCGAAAATCGCGTTTCGGACGGAATTCTTTCTTTTCCGGCGCCGGCTGGGTCTGTTTGATAGACAGGGCAATTTTTCCCTTATCGTCTACAGACAACACTTTGACGTTGACCTTGTCTCGAACTTTCAAAAAATCATTTACATCTTTGACATACTCATTAGCGACTTCAGAAATATGTACAAGACCTACCTTCTTATCCGGAAGCTCTACGAATGCGCCAAATTTTGTGATTCCTGTAACGGTACCTTCCATCACACTGCCTACTTCGATTGTCATGCTGTTTTGATTTCCTCCTTGTAATATCAGCATTACTGCTAAACGTATAAAGCCATTATACTCATAAATGCCAAAAAATTCAATCATCAAAATACAAAATATAGGGAATCACGGCTTATAGGGAATTTCATCGGGCTTGGCCAGGCCGAACTGTTCGCGCGCTTCCCGGGCGATTTCATCGGGATCATTCAGCTTGTCACGCCGTTCGCGAAGGCGAAGATTTTCGTCCCGCAAGGTCTGTTCCTGCTGCAGGGTCCGGTTCATGTCGTCATGGATTTCCCACAGCCTGTAGAGGCGGACGCCGATGAGATAGAAGCCGGCGACGATGATGGCCACGAGAATAAGATTATACCAGCTCATCTGCCGGAGCCGGATGAGCAGCCCTGTACGGCGCTTCCGGGGGACCTTGCGGCGCTTCTTTCGGCGCCGAGGCTGGCGATACTGCTTGGTTTCCACCCAATCACCCTTTCTAAGAACAAGAGACTGAAAAAGTCTTACCCTATAGTATACCGTGCTTTGCTGGCAAGATAAAGTTTTTTTGTAAAATTCCTTTTAAAATGGGCGGCAGTTATATATAATAGAGGCACGACATTTTGTATCTTATCCGAGGGGGAACACGTATGCACTATGAAAAAATAACGACAGAAATCCTGGAAAAATTAAAGGCCATCGTCGGCCCGAAAGACGTCGTCACCGACGCCGACGCCATGCAGCCTTATTCCCATGACGAAGTGACCGACCCGGCTTACCATCACATGCCCGAAGTCGTCGTCTTTGCCGAAACAGCCCAGCAGGTCAGCGCCATCATCAAGCTGGCCAATGCCTGCCACTTCCCTGTCGTCCCCCGCGGGGCCGGCACGGGTCTGGCCTGCGGCGCCGTCCCGGAATACGGCGGCATCGTCTTGTCGCTGGAAAAGATGAACAAGATACTGGAAATCAATGAAGACGGCCTCTATGCCGTCGTCGAACCGGGTGTACGCACGTCGGACCTGCAGGAAGCGGCCGAAAAGAAAGGTCTCTTCTACGCCGGCGATCCGTGCAGCGGCGACTCGTGCTTCATCGGCGGCAACATCGCCACCAACGCCGGCGGCAACCGGGCCGTCAAATACGGGACGACGCGCCACCAGGTCTACAGCGTGGAAGTCGTCAACCCGACAGGGCGCATCGTCAACCTCGGCGCGCGCCTGCAGAAACAGTCGACAGGCTATTCCCTGGACCAGCTGGTCATCGGCTCCGAAGGGACCCTAGGCATCATCACCAAGGCGACGCTGAAGCTCCTGCCCAAGCCGAAGTACGCCCTCGACCTGCTGGCCATCTTCGACGACCGCCGCCAGGCCATGGGCGTCGTCACCAAAATCATCAAGGCCGGCATCACGCCGACGTGCGTCGAATTCATGGACAACATCACCATCAAGTCCGTCGAAAAATACCTCAATGAAAATCTCCAGGGCAGCGACAACGGCAACTACGTCATCGTCGAAGTCGAAGGGACCAGCGAAGACGACCTGGACGACAAGGCCGTCATCCTCGACGAAGTCTGCACGGAAAACGGCGCGTCGTCAGTCCTCGTCGCTGACCACAATAAGATCTGGCAGGCCCGCAAGGCCTTTGCCGAAGCCGTCCGCGCCGAAAGCCTCATCGTCTGCAAAGAAGACGTCGTCGTCCCTGTCGACCAGGAAGCGGCCCTCCTCGACGAAATCCTGCGCCTGGCCAAGAAATACAACCTGGTCACACGTATCGCCAGCCACGCCGGCGACGGCAACATTCACTTGAACATCCTCAAGAATGAAGATGCCACCTATGAAGACTGGGACCAGCGGGTCAAGGCCAACCAGCAGGAACTGTACAAATTCATTTATGCCCACGGCGGCCGCCTGTCCGGCGAACACGGCATCGGCTACAAGCGCAAGCATTTGATGGAAGAATTCACCGATCCCGGCGAACTGGAAATGATGAAGGCCATCAAGAAAGCCCTCGACCCGAACGACATCCTCAACCCGGGGAAAATCTTCGACGTCGACTAACTTGCAAAAATGAAAGTTACCTTGCAAAAATGAAAGTTACCGTGTATAATACATAACAGAACTGAATAAAACGTATATCTTCAGGGCAGGGTGAAATTCCCGATCGGCGGTATAGTCCGCGAACGCTACGGCGTAGGAGCCATTGGCTCGTGATTTGGTGCGATTCCAAAACCGACAGTATAGTCTGGATGGAAGAAGATGTGGCGTGCTGTTTCTGCAGCGTGCCTTTCCTTGCATGTCAAAGCCCTGTGCCTCATCGCCAGGGCTTTTTGAGTACCACCAACTATGGACAATACAGACTTTAAGGAGGTCTTTATTTTGACTACAGAAAAACGTAAATTCAACACTATCGAAGAAGCATTGGAAGAATTACAGGCCGGCCACGTCATCATCGTCACCGATGACCCGGACCGCGAAAACGAAGGCGACTTCATCTGCGCCGCCCAGTACTGCACGACAGAAAACATGAACTTCATGGCCAGCCACGGCAAGGGCCTGATCTGCATGCCCATGAGCATCGAATATGCCCATAAGCTCGGCCTGCCCCAGATGGTCAGCGAAAATACAGATAACCACGAAACGGCCTTCACTGTTTCCATCGACCACGTCGACACGACGACGGGCATCTCGGCTGTCGAACGCGCCCTGACGGCCCGCAAATGCGCTGAAGAATCGGCCCGTCCCGAAGACTTCCGCCGTCCTGGCCACAACTTCCCCCTCGTCGCCAAACGCGGCGGCGTCCTGACCCGCAACGGCCACACGGAAGCCACGGTCGACCTCATGCGCCTGGCCGGACTCAAACAGGTCGGCCTGTGCTGCGAAATCATGGCAGACGACGGCACGATGATGCGCACGCCGGACCTCTGGAAAATCGCCGACGAATACGGCCTGAAATTCATCACCATCCACGATCTCCAGAACTACTGCCGCCGCCATGACAAACACGTCATCCGCGAAGCCGTCGCCAAGATGCCGACGAAATACGGCGATTTCAAGATCTACGGCTACATCAACGACCTGACGGGCGAACATCACGTCGCTCTGGTCAAAGGCGAAATCGGCGACGGCAAGAACCTCTTGTGCCGCGTCCATTCTGAATGCCTTACAGGCGACGTCTTCGGCTCCCGCCGCTGTGACTGCGGTGAACAGCTGGCCGCTGCCCTGACACAGATCAACGCCGAAGGCCGGGGCATTCTCCTCTACATGCGCCAGGAAGGCCGTGGCATCGGCCTCATCAATAAACTCAAAGCCTATGTCCTCCAGGAACAGGGCTACGATACAGTCGAAGCCAACGAAAAACTCGGTTTCGCTCCGGACCTTCGCGAATACTGGATCGGTGCCCAGATTCTCCAGGACATGGGCGCTAAAGAAATCCGCCTGCTCACGAACAACCCGGAAAAAGTCTACGGCCTCGAAGGCTTCGGCGTCGAAATCGTAGAACGCGTCCCCATCGAAATGAAACCCCAGAAATTCGACGAATTCTACTTGGAAACGAAAAAGAATAAAATGGGCCACATCCTCCCCCATCTGCATTAAAAGCGAGTAAAAAAGGCGCTGTCGCATGAAGACAGCGCCTTTTTTAGCAGTGGCTCGTGGCTCGTGGTTTGTAAGAGCCGTCCTGAAAGCCTTTCTGGCCCACCAGGTACCGATAGGGTAGCTGCCAGAATGGACAGCTTAGCTGGCGGCCCGCCGATTTCCTTAATGTTCCTGCCGCAAGGTGAATTTGTCCTTGTGGTAATCGATGAGGCCTTCTTTTTTCATCTTGCTCAGTTCGGCCGATAAGGCGCTGCGGTCGACGGAGAGGAAGTCGGCCATCTGCTGGCGGTTGAAAGGCAGGACGAAGGTGGCCTTCCCTTTTTTCCGGGCCATGTCGGACAGGTAGAGCATGATTTTCTGGCGCGTCGAGCGCTGGGTCAGGTAGCGTATCTTTTCCGTAAGGAGGCGGTTCTTTTCGGCCATCAGAGCCAGGAGATTGCCTGTAAAACGAGCCTGGTCCGGTGTCAGGACCTGACCGGCATGGAGGATGTTGCCGACATAGACCTGCATGATGACCGCATCCGAGGCGGCGACGACGTCGACCGTCGCCGGCGCGTCAGGCAGACAGGCAAAGGCTTCGCCGAAAAAGAAGCCTGCCGGGATCTGGGACAGGATATTGCGGTTCCCCCAGTAATCTTCCTGGATGATGTGGACCGCCCCTTCCAGGACCAGTCCGATATAGGGGACGGCATCGCCGGAATAAAAGAGGAATTCCCCTTTCTCATATTTTTTCTTGCGTACCTTCAAGCGCTGCAAGAGCGGCAGGACATCGGCTTCGGCGACGCCGTGGAAGAGCGGCGACGTTTCAATGAGGGAAAGATATTGTTCCATGGAAAGACCTCCAAAAAAAAGATGATAGTTGGAAAAACAACAGCTTATTTTTGCTCCATCGACTATACTTAGACCATAAAGGTCCCAAACCAGTTTGATGCATATACCACGATGGAGGAAATTATGATACGTAAAATTATACAGATTGATTCGAAAAAATGCAATGGCTGCGGCGCCTGCGCCACGGCCTGTCACGAAGGGGCTATCGCCATGGTCGACGGCAAGGCCCGCCTCATGCGCGATGACTACTGCGACGGCCTGGGCGACTGCCTGCCCCATTGCCCGACGGATGCCATCACCTTTGTCGAACGCGAAGCCGCTGCCTATGATGAAGAAGCCGTGAAACAGCACATGGCCGCCCAGGGACGGACCTACACCGGCCGCTGTCCCGGCAGCCAGGCCCGCAGCCTCGGCGAAACGCAGAAAAGGGCTGACGACGTTCCTGCCGGGCCGTCCATCTCCCGCCTGAGCCAGTGGCCGGTCCAGCTCAAGCTCGTACCACCCCATACGCCTTATTTCAACGGTGCCAGCCTGCTCATCGCGGCCGACTGTACGGCTTATGCCTACGCCCGCTTCCACGAAGATTTCATCAAGGGCCGCATCACCCTCATCGGCTGCCCTAAACTCGACGACATCGACTATGCCGAAAAATTGACAGAAATCCTCCGTCAGAACGACATCCACGACGTCACCCTGGTCCGCATGGAAGTCCCGTGCTGCGGCGGTCTGGAAATGGCTGCCAAAAGAGCCCTCGCACAGAGCGGCAAAGATATCCCCTTCGAGGTACGCATCATCAGCCTCGACGGGAAGATAATAAAAGGATAGTAAAAAGGCTTGCCGCGTAGCGGCAAGCCTTTTTATCGTAGGGGCCGTCCCAAAGGGCGGCCCGTTCTGGTTAGTTGTTAGCGGTTCGTCAATGTCTGCGTGACGCCCTTGGGGCATCCCCTACGAACTACGAGGCACGACGCTCTTTACACATTCCATTCTTCCTTCAGTGTCGACAGGCACATGAAGGTCTGGGACGAGGCGACCGTCGGGATTTCGTTCAATACCTGCATGAGGAAGTGTTCCAGGTCATCCGGTGTCTTGACCAGCACTTTGAGCAAGTAGTCAAAGGCGCCGACGACGTGGTGACATTCCAGGACTTCCGGGTACTGGACGATTTTCGAGCGGAATTCTTCGACATCGCCAGAGCGTTCGAGATTGACCATGATGAAAGCCGTCACGTTGTAACCGGTCTTGCGGCGGCTGATTTTGGCACCGTAGCCTTCGATGATGCCGTTGTGTTCCATCTTGCGGATGCGTTCGGCAACAGCCGGAATGGACAGGCCGACGACCTTGCTGATTTCCGTAGCCGAAGCTTTGCCATTGTGTTTGAGTATCGTTAAAATTTTGTCATCGATATGATCCATATGTAGATACTACCCTCCATAATTTCTAAAATTTACATATCTATTATCTTACAAACGAATGAAAAAGTAAATAGACTTAAAGATATTAATTTTTTTTCTGTTATACTTTTTGCTTCTATGGAGACTGGTTTATTCCGAATCGGAAAGATGGAAATCACTATTCAAATCAGAGAAATTATCGGCAAAGCCCTGCGTCATGTAGACGGCATTGTCACTGCCTGTGATTTCACAGTTGACGCCTTCCATGCTGCTTGCCAGTTCCATCCCCTTCTGCGGTCCCAGGACGAAGACGATAGTCGTCATCATGTCGCTGAGCATGCCTGCATGAGGTACGGAACCGTCGATGACGACAGAGTCGCTCATGACGCCGGACCGGGCGGGATAGCCCGTGCGGGGGTCGAAGATATGGTGGTAGCGGACGCCATCCTGGATGAAATAGCGTTCATAGTCGCCTGATGTGGACAGGGCCTGGTTCTCGATGGATACGATGCCCAGGAAGCTCTTGTCGTCGTCAGAGCGGGGATGTTTGATACCAATGCGCCAGGGCTTGCCCTTGGTCGTCTTGCCGACGGCATACATCGAGCTGGCGCCGAGGTTGATGAGGCCGCTTTCGATGTGGTGTTTTTCATAAATCTTGCGGATTTCATCGACAGCATAGCCTTTGGCCACGCCGCCCAGGTCGATGGCCATGCCCGGTTTAGCCAGCATGACGCTGTGGTCTTCCGGCCGCAGGAGGATGTCCTTATAGTTGACCTTCATCAGGGCCTGGGAAATCTCATCGGCTGACGGCACGTGCTGGTCGTCGTTGCCGATGCGCCATAAATTGGTCATGACGCCAACGGTAATGTCCCATTCGCCCTGGCTCTTGGCCGAATAATCCTTGGCGTATTCAATCATTTCATAAATGGCCGGGTCGACCTGGACGTATGCTTTGCCGGCAGCGGCATTGATACGGCTTACGTCGCTGTCTTCATTCTGTCCTGCCAGTTTGTCCAGCTGATTCAGGCGTTCAAAGCCTTCATCGACTGCTTCTTTGGCTTCTTTCCCGGACGCCCGCAGGGAGACCGTCGTATCCATGGCGACACCGCTCCTATCAAAAGAAGACTCCGGATGCAGACTGCATCCGGAGCAACTAAGGATGATGAGGAACGCCATGGTGAGAAGAACCCATACATACCGTTTCTTATCCATGTATTAACCTACGTTTTCTTCTTTCTTGAAAGAGCCTTTGATCATTTCGTTGATGGCACCGGTCGGGCACTTGGTCAGGCAGGTAGCATTGTCACAGGTGTGGCAGATATCCTGGTTGACGACGGCCAGATGGTCGATGATCTTGATAGCTCCTTCTTCCTGATGCGAGCAGTTACGCATGCAGGAACCGCAGCCGAGGCACAGGGCCTTGCAGTTCTTCATAGCCGGAGCGCCGAAATCTTTGGAGCTGCAGCTGATGCTGACTTTGGCACTGATCGGCAGGAGTTCGATGACGTGGTTCGGGCAGACAGAAGCGCATTTACCGCAGCCTGTGCAGAGCGTCTTGTTGACGACAGGCAGGCCATTTTCGCCCATGCTCATAGCACCGAACGGGCAGGCACGCGTGCAGTTGCCGAAGCCGAGACAGCCGAATTTACAGAATTTCGGGCCCTGCTGGACGATCTTAGCAGCCGCGCAGTCATGAACACCTTTGTATTCATAAGCCAGTTTGGCAATGCCATTGCCGCCGCGGCATTTGATGTGAGCGTATTTCGGTTCCGTAGCTTCAGCGACTTTGCCTGTCAACTTAGCGACGACAGCAGCGACTTCAGCTTTACCAGGAACACAGAGGTTAGGCGGAACGTTCGGGTCGAGGACGACGGCTTCCGCATATTTTGCACAGCCGGCGAAACCGCAGGCACCGCACTGGCCCTGAGGAAGTGCTTCTTTTACTTCGCCGATGAGCGGATTTTCTTCCATGGCAAATTTCTTATCAGCACTTGCAAGGATAAAGCCGAAGACGATACCGATGCAAACCATGACGCCGACAGCATACATAGCTATCGTTGTATAATCGTACATAATCTAATTCACTCCTTTGCCTTAAATCATACCGGAGAAGCCGAGGAAGGCCAGGGACATCATACCGGCGACGATGAAAGCGATTGGTGTGCCTTTCAGAGCGTGGGGAACAGCGGCATAGTCCAATTTTTCACGGCAGCTTGCCATGAGGATCAGAGCTACGGCGAAGCCGAGGCCTGCGCCAACAGCGAAGACGATGTTTTCCAAGAAGTTATAACCGCTGGTGACACTGATGACCGGGACTGACAGGACGATACAGTTCGTAGCGATCAGCATGAGGTAAATGCCCCACATGTTATACAAGGTCGGCGATTCTTTCTTGATGACGATTTCCAGTAACTGTACGAAACTTGCGATCAAGATAACGAAGGAAATCGTGCGCAGGAATTCCAAATGAAGCGGTACCAGGACTAAGTTGTACAGGCACCATGCCAGGATAGTACTCATAGTGATGACGGCAGTGACGGCGAAGCCCATGCCGACAGAGGCGTTCAGGTTCTTGGAAACGCCGAAGAAGATACACAAACCGAGGAACTTGGTCAATACGAAGTTGTTAATCAAGACAGCCCCGATGAACAGCGTAAAGTATTCCATTATCCTTCACTCCCTTTCAGTTGTCTCTGTCTTTCAACATGTTCATTCCAGATTTTGAAACCAGCCATGATGAAACCGATGAGCATGAAGGCTCCAGGCGGCAAGGCCATGATCAGAGCCGGCTGATAGGACGGACCGAAGACAGGGATACCAAAGAAGGTACCGTTGCCGAGGATTTCACGGACGAAGGAAATGAGGAACATAGCAATGGTGAAGCCAATGCCCATGCCCATGCCGTCGAGGAAGGAAACGACGACGCCGTTTTTCGATGCAACCGATTCAGCACGAGCCAGGATGATAGCAAATACGACGACCAGGTCGAGGTATACGCCCAGGGCTTTGTACAGATCCGGAGCAAAAGCCTGTAAGAACAGCTGTACGCACGTTACGATAGTAGCGATACAGGTGATGTAAACAGGGATACGGACTTTTTTGTTGATCAGCTTGTGAATGATGGAAACGACCGTATTGTTAGCCGTGATGACGAACCATACTGTGCAGCCCATGGTCAGGCCATTGACGATGCTTGTCGTAACGGCAAGGCCCGGGCACAGGCTCAAGGCCAGGACGAAGTACGGGTTTTCTTCAATAATGCCTCTAGTAAATACTTTCCAAAGATTCATTATTATTTACCCCCTAACTCTGCTGCTTTCTGAACAGCCTGTTTAACGCCCAAAGTGAAAGCACGGGAAGAAATGGTAGCACCGGTCATAGCCTGGATTTTATCCTTTTCGCTAGCACTCTTGGTGACTTCCAAGTTTTCCAGTTTTTTGCCTTTGAACTGATCTTTAAACGGAGATTTAGCACCTCTGTCGCCGAGGCCCGGAGTTTCGTTGGCTTCGAGGACCGTGTAGTCCATAACCGTGCCATCCATGGAAACAGCCGTCAGCATCTTGATAGCGCCGCCGTAACCTTTCGGAGCCGTCGGAATGATATAAGCCACTTTCTTGCCGCCCTGTTCAGCGACGAAGGTATCTTTTTCGCCAGGGACGGGATCGAATTTTTCAGCCTGCGGAACGAGGGATTTCATGGAATCCTGTTTCATCTGTTCAGCTTTTTCATAGGCAATCTTGCTGGTAGCAGCATAGACGACGCCGATGATACAGCCGGAAACCAGGCAGGTCAGGATAAGGTTCATCGCAACCTTGAAGATTCCGCTTTCGTTTTTGTCTGCCATTTTATTTAGCCCCCTTTTTTACTGCGCCAAAGACGGTCGGTTTGACCAGACGGTCGATGAGCGGAGTCAAGGTATTCATGAGCAAGATGGAGTAGCAAACCCCTTCCGGATAACCGCCGAGAGTACGGATGAGGACCGTAATCAGGCCGCAGCCCAATGCGAAGATCATCTGGCCTTTCAGGGTAATCGGAGCCGTGACCATATCGGTTGCCATGAAGAAGGCGCCGATGATGAGGCCGCCAGCCATCATTTCAAAGATTGCAACGTTGACGCCATAGAAAGCACCCATGAGGACGCCGACGGTAGCGATCATGATGACCGGAACCTGCCAGTTGATGTAGCCTTTGTAGATCAGCCACAGACCACCGAGGATGAGGAGGACTGTCGACGTTTCACCGAGGGAACCGTTGCGGAACCCGAAGAATAAGCTCTGATAAATGCTGCCCCAATCGTTGGTACCGAAGAGATTGAAGAGAGCATCTACGCCGCCGTGTTTGAAGACGTTCAGCGGTGTAGCCCCAGCGACACCGTCGATGACGGTCCCATTGAGCTGGGTCCAGGTCGTCATGGCGATCGGCCAGGAAACCATCAAACCAGCACGGCCGACGTGAGCCGGGTTGAAGATGTTGTAGCCAAGGCCGCCCATGGCCTGTTTACAAACGACGATTGCCAGGAAGGAACCGATGATGCTCATCCACCAGGGAAGGCTCGGCGGGCAGCACATAGCCAGGAGAAGGCCCGTGATGACGGCAGAACCATCTTTGATGGTGACGCGTTTGTGCATCAGTTTTTCCCATAAGAATTCAAATACAACTGCCGAGACAATTGCGACGATGATATTGACGAGAGCATTGACACCGAAATAGTAGACGCCGAACGCAGCAGCCGGTACAAGGGCGGCGACGACATTCCACATGATCTTAGGAATGGTTTCGTTACAGCGAACATGCGGTGAAGATGCTACGGTAAGTTTAAATTCCTGCATGTCTTTAGCATCCTTTCCATTTGTTTGTCCTTTAGCTTCTGGACTCATGATATCCCTTCTTCCAATTAGTTCTTGGCTTTCTGTGCTTCAGCTTTAGCCTGCGCTGCGCGCTGGATAGCTTTGCACTGGCCTTTCGCATTGCGGATATACTGGACAATGTTACGTTTTGCCGGGCAGGTATAGACACAGCTGCCACATTCAACACAGTTCATGACGCCGTATTCCATGCATTTATCCCATGCCTGACAGGACGAGAAGATGCTGAGCTGGCTCGGAATGAGGCCCATGGGACATGCTTCTACGCAACGGCCGCAGCGGATGCACGGAGATTCTTCGCCGACCTGGCATTTTTCCGGAGAGAGAGCCAGAATACCGGAAGCCCCTTTGGTGATCGGCACATCGAGCTGATACTGGGCCAGACCCATCATCGGGCCGCCGGCGATCAGGCGATCCGGCTGTTTGGAGAAGCCGCCGCAGTAGTCGATGGCTTCCTGGAAAGTCGTACCGATACGGAGACGGAGGTTCTTCGGTTCTTTGATGCAGTCACCGGTAACGGTCGTAAGGCGTTCGATGAAGGGGATGCCCTGGCAGACAGCATCGGTGATGGCAATGACCGTACCGACGTTGCTGACGACGCAGCCGACGTTCATAGGAAGTCCGCCCGGTTCGACCTGACGACCTGTGCAGGCTTCGATCATCATCTTTTCAGCACCCTGGGGGTACTTCGTCTTACAAGCGAGAACCGTAACTTCAGGAATATCTTTGAAAGCTTCGGTCAGGTTCTGGATGGCTTCCGGTTTGTTGTCTTCAATGCCGATGAAAGCCTTCTTGACGCCGAGGACTTTCATGCAGATCTGGACGCCCGTGACGAGTTTGTCCGTCGTTTCCTTTTCGACCATGGCACGATAGTCACAAGTCAGATACGGTTCACATTCGGCACCGTTGACGATGAACGTATCGACCGGTTTGTTCGGAGCCAATTTGACATGAGCCGGGAAAGTAGCACCGCCGCAGCCGACGACGCCGGCTTTCTTGATGAGTTCCAGGATTTCCTTGCTGTCGAGCTGTTTCCAGTCGTGAGCCTGGGGAATCCCTTCTGCCCATTCATCTTTGCCATCTGCTTCGATGACGACAGCCATGCATTTGACCATCATGTTGTGCGGCATAGGCGCAACTTTGATGACTTTGCCGGACGTAGATGCATGGATGTCGGCATGCAAGAATGCGTCACTCGTCCCGATAAGCTGGCCTTTCTTGACCAGGTCACCGACTTTGACGGTCGGCGTACAAGGCGCACCAAAGTGCTGGCTCATGGGAATGACGACTTGAGCCGGTACTGCCGGGGTTTCTATGGCTTTGTCTTTTGCATAGATCTTGCCATCGTCAGGATGGACCCCACCTCTTTTAAAGGTATTCAACATCAAAAATCACCTCATTATTATATAATGAAAAATAATAAAAACATGAATCATGCTTTCAATCGCTTACATTATATCATTATGTAGCATATTATTCAATGTGAAAATCAGAGCAAAGTTACACATTTAACTTATTTTTATGACCTGCCGGGCGCAGGAAAAAGAAGTCAAAAATTGTCCGGATACAAAGAGATAACGTAGTTTACATTTCCGTATACGTCACCTGTTTTGTATAGTATAAAGGCCGTTCTTACCCTATTTTATAAGGATGCATAATAACAAAAAATAGTTTATTTTTCATGTCGCCGTAACTAACTTTTATCGTATTTTGACGGCTCTAGAACAACTTGCCATACGTTCAATAAATCACATATATATGCATCCTATATGCGTCTGCCGCATAGACGCGAAAAAGGCGCTGTCTTATGACAGCGCCTTTGGGAGTATTAAGTTTGCAGTTTGTAGTTTTTAGTGAAGTTTTTTAAATTTAAAGCCATCTTCTACAAACTCCGTACTACAAACTATAAATTAAAAGGGGCCTGGCATGATGGCAGAACCCTTCATGCGGCGGCCCCCACTAATTATTCCCCTTTTAATTCTAAAGCCGTTTTGATCAGGCCTTTGAATAACGGATGGGCTTTGGTCGGGCGGGATTTGAATTCCGGATGGAACTGGCAGCCTACAAACCAGGGGTGATCCTTGAGTTCGACGATTTCTACCAGGCGGTCGTCCGGCGATGTGCCCGAGAGGACGAGGCCGGCGTTGACCATTTCCGTGCGGTATTTATTGTTGAATTCCCAGCGATGGCGATGGCGTTCGTAAATGAGGTTGGTGCCATAGACTTCATGGGCCTTCGTACCTTCGGTCAGCTTGCAGGGATAGAGACCGAGGCGCATGGTGCCGCCTTTATCGGAGATGTCGACCTGGTCGGGCATGAGGTCGATGACCGGGAATTTGGCATCTTCATGGAATTCCGACGACGTAGCGCCTTCGAGGCCGACGACGTGGCGGGCGAATTCCATGACAGCGCACTGCATACCCAGGCAGAGGCCGAGGTAAGGCACGTTGTTTTCACGGGCATACTGGACGGCACGGATCTTGCCTTCGACGCCGCGGTTGCCGAAGCCGCCGGGAACGACAATGCCGTCGATGCCTTTGAAGACTTCTTCCATCGAGAGGTTCGGGTCTTCCAGGGTTTCCGAATCGATCCAGTGGATATTGACTTTCGTCTTATAGGCGATGCCAGCATGGTTCAGAGCTTCAGCGACGCTGAGGTAGGCGTCGTGGAGGGCGACGTATTTACCGACCAAGGCGATTTCCAGGGTCTTTTCCGTATTGTAAATGGCATGGACCATTTTCTTCCAGTCTTCCATATCGCAGGGACGATTGGGCAGGTCGAGTTTTTCCAGGACGATGCGGTCCATCCCTTCTTCCGACAAGAGGAGGGGTACTTCATAGATGCTGTTCAAGGTCTTGTTTTCGATGACGGCATCTTTGTCGATGTCGCAGAACAGGGCCAGCTTTTCTTTCATTTCATCCGACAAGGGGCGTTCCGTCCGGCAGACGATGATGTCCGGCTGGATGCCGATGCTGCGCAGTTCCTTGACGCTGTGCTGGGTCGGTTTGGTCTTCAGTTCGCCAGCAGCGCCGATATACGGTACGAGTGTGACGTGGATGTACAAGACATCATTGCGGCCGACTTCCTTCTTGATCTGGCGGATAGCTTCCAGGAACGGCAGGCTTTCGATGTCGCCGACAGTACCGCCGATTTCGGTGATGACGATGTCCGCATTGTCATCGTCGCCGACGCGGTAGACGCGGTTCTTGATTTCATTGGTGATGTGCGGGATGACCTGGACAGTATGGCCCAAATAGTCACCGCGCCGTTCTTTCTGCAGGACCGACCAGTAGATCTTGCCGGTCGTGACGTTGGAGTTCTTGCCGAGGTTAATGTCGATGAAGCGTTCATAGTGACCGAGGTCGAGGTCCGTTTCCGTGCCATCGTCGGTGACGAAGACTTCGCCGTGCTGGTACGGGCTCATCGTGCCCGGGTCGATATTGATATAGGGGTCAAACTTCTGGATCGTGACCTTGTAGCCGCGGTTCTTCAGCAAACGGCCCAGCGATGCTGCTGTAATGCCTTTCCCTAACGAAGAAACGACGCCACCTGTGACAAAGATGTATTTAGCCATATTTCCTCCCTGTTGAGCTTCTGCTCATCGAATCAAAAATCAATCAATAACTTTTATTTTATTATATTACATTTTTTCAGGAGCAGAAACCCCTAAAATAGCCAAACTGTTGGCGATAGTGATGCGGACTGCCGTGACCAGGGCCAGACGGGCTCTTTCCAGATTCTTGTCTTCCTGGATGATGCGGCAGTGGTTGTAGAACGTATGGAACATACCGGCCAGTTCGTGAACGAAGTGGGCAATGCGGTGCGGTGCCCGTTCGCGGGCGGCACGCTGGACTTCTTCCGGGAAGGCGGCCATCTTCTTGATGAGTTCCAGTTCGTATTCGTTGGTCAGCGTATCCCATTTGACGTCGGACCAGTCCGTGCTGAGGTCGGCGCCGGCTTCCTTGGCCTGACGGTAAATGCTGTAGATACGGGCATGAGCGTACTGGATATAATAGACCGGGTTTTCGTTGCTGTGCGATTTTGCCAGGTCCAGGTCGAAATCGAGCTGCGTATCCAGGGAACGCATGATGAAGAAGTAACGGGCTGCATCGGTACCAACTTCTTCGATGAGTTCGTTCAGCGTAATGGCCTGGCCCGTGCGCTTGCTCATCTTGACCGGTTTGCCGTCGCGGAAGAGGCTGACCATCTGCAAGAGGAGCACTTCCAGCTGATTGACGTCATAGCCGAGGGCCGCCATGGCCGCTTTGACACGGGCTACATAGCCGTGGTGGTCGGCGCCCCAGATATTGATCATCTTCTTGAAGCCCCGGTCGTATTTATTCTTATGATAAGCGATATCGGCAGCCAGATAAGTCGGCACGCCGTTGTCGCGGATGACGACGCGGTCTTTGTCGTCGCCGTAATCCGTCGATTTCAGCCACAGGGCGCCGTCCTTTTCATAAATCTTACCCCGTTCTTCCAGGACCTTGCAGGCTGCCTGGATGGCATCGGGATGGAGGGTCCGTTCGCTGAACCAGTTGTCATAATGGACGTTGAAATGGGCCAGGTCGCGTTTGAGGGCCTTGAGCTTTTCGGCATAGGCCCGGTCCTTGAAGAGTTCCAGCCGTTCTTCTTCAGGCATGTCCAGGTATTTGTCACCGTCCTGGTCGATGATGGCCTGGGCCGTTTCGATGATGTCGTGGCCGTGATAGCCGTTTTCCGGGATTTCTGCCGGCTTGCCCAACAGTTCCAGGTAGCGGGCATTGACGGAAGCGGCCAGGTTGTTCATCTGGTTGCCGGCGTCGTTGATGTAGTATTCGGCCTGGACGTTATAGCCCGCAGCCCGCAGGAGATTGACCAGGGCACTGCCATAAGCGGCGCCGCGGCCGTGACCGACGTGGAGCGGCCCTGTCGGGTTGGCACTGACGTATTCGACCTGGATCGTGTCTTCTTTGCGCAGCGGTGCATGGCCATAGGCATCGCCGGCAGCCAGGATCTGTTTGAGCGTATCGTAAATGACGTCATTCTTCAAGAAGAAGTTGATGAAGCCGGCACCGGCGATTTCCGCATGGTCGAGCCAGGGATAATCCATGCCGTCGACGATGGCCTGGGCAATGAGTCTCGGTGCTTTATGGGCGACGCGGGCCGACTGCATGGCAATGTTGCTGGCGAAGTCGCCGAATTCCTTCTGCGGCGGTACTTCCAGTGCGACGTCGGGATAGTCGCCGGCTGGAAGAGTGCCGGCTGCAATAGCCTTGTTCAGGGCTTCCGTAATGCCCTGCTTCAATAAATCCTTCATTTCCATTACGCTTGATCCTCCTGCACGGTTATGGTTAATTGTGTATAATTGGCACTGACGCCTTCGATATGGACGTCGTAGCCCAACTGAATCGTACCGACTCCATCGAGCAAGTCGGCGCGGCATTCATAGGTCTTCATCTGCACGTCGAACGTGCCGACCGGTGTGTCATACTGGGAGCGCGTCACTTTTCCCTTGCGGAATTCCTGACGCTGGCGGAGCTTCCCAAGGCGCAACAATAAGACGGACCCTCCGGGTAACACCTTGATGACCGTCGTAACGCCCTTCATTTCCGTCAGCTCGCTTTCTTCGTAGACGATGTACTGCGTCCCGTCCTTGACGTAAAACTTGCCTTCGGAAACGAGCTCCATTTTCAGCTCTTCTCCCTCTTTGTTACGTTGGATACTTTTTACACTTACTAAGACAGGTTTCAATGTATTCCACCTTTCCTATCACAAATCCAATGTTACTATTATATAACAAGTGCTGGGAAAAAGAAATACTTTTTTTCACTTCATTTCAATCAGAAAAGACCAATACTTCTTGGGCATATAACTGCGGCGCAGGGCCTCGTTGCGGCACGATGGCCTGGCCCAGGTCGAAGATATCTGCCCGGACAGCCGGCTGGGCCTGGTCTTTTCTGAGCAGCGCTTCGTCCCGGTCGATGACGGCCGACAAATAGCCGAAAAAAGTTCCATCATAACTGTAAATCATCGCTACCGCTCCTAAAACAGACTCATCGGTTCATAAGCCGTCTGGGCTGACGGCCGGGCCAGGAGCAGCTGGCGGATGCGGACCGGGTCCGTCGTCGCTCCATAATATTTTCCCTTGCAGGTAATGAAATACTGGGCCCTCTTGAGGACGATGCCCAGGCGGCGCAGTGTGTCATACGACAAGAAAGCCTGGCTCCGGGCCGCACAGATGCGCCGGGCCGAGGTGACGCCGATGCCGGGGACGCGCAGCAAAGCGTGGTACGACGCCCGGTTGACTTCGACCGGGAAAAACTCCGGATGGCGCAGGGCCCAGCAGGCCTTGTGGTCCAGGTCGAGGTCGAAATCAGGCGCCTCGTCAGTCAATATCTCATCGGCTTTGAACTGGTAGAAGCGCAGCAGCCAGTCAGCCTGGTAGAGGCGGTGCTCCCGCAGGAGCGGCGGCTTGGCGATGGCCGGCAGGTTGGGCCGGTCACGGCCGGGACATAAGCCGAATAATAGACGCGCTTCAATTCCACCTTATCGTATAAGGCCTGGCTCAGGCGCAGGATCGTCCGGTCGCTGTCCGGCGTCGCACCGACGATGAGCTGCGTCGTCTGGCCGGCCGGGACGAAGGAAGGCGCCTTCTTATGATGTTTCTTCTCTTCCCGCCGCTCCAGGATGCCCTGGCGAATGTGCCCCATGGGACCGAGGATGTTTTCCTTCGTCTTCTGCGGCGCCAGCAGGCGCAGACTCGGCGCCGACGGCAGTTCGATGTTGACGCTCAGGCGGTCGACGTAGCGGCCCAGTTCACGGATGAGCTGGGCACTCGTCCCGGGGATGCCCTTCATGTGGATGTAGCCGTTGAATTTCTTTTCGTCCCGCAGGATGCGGGCCGTCCGGATGAGGAGCTCCGTCGTATAGTCCGGCGAACGATAGACGCCGGAACTGAGGAACAGGCCTTCGATGTAATTGCGCCGGTAAAAGGCGATGGTCACGTCGGCGATCTCTTCCGGCGTCAGGATGGCCCGTTCCGCTTCCCGGCTGGCCGCGTTGACACAGTAGGCACAGTCGTAGATACAGCGGTTGGTCATGAGGATCTTGAGGAGCGACACACAGCGGCCGTCAGCCGACCAGGTATGGCAGATGCCGCAGACAGCCCCATTGCCGATGCCCCCGGCCTGGTTGGCCCGCCGGCTGCCGCTGGACGAACAGGACACGTCGTACTTGGCCGCGTCGCTGAGAATATGCAGTTTCTGTTGAATCCGGTCCCAATCCATGATAAAGCCCCCCTCTTTTCCTTTATCATAGCATAAGGCCGGCCCTATTGCAAACGTATGTTTTGATTGGCCAGTCGCCAGTCGCAGGTCGCAGGGCACATCTGTCTTTCGTAGGGGCTCGCACGTGGCGAGCCCGTCCGGAATATGAAAATTTTCTCGCCACTAGGCAAAAGCGGGCGCCCCACATGGGCGCCCCTACATTTGCGGTCTGCGGACTGCGAACGGCGGGCGCCCCTACAGCGGAAAAAGGACTTGCCCATAGGGCAAGTCCTTTTCCTTACATATGTAATCCTTCGCGTAATTTTTCAAAGATTTTCTGTTCGTCTTCGGTCAGGTCGCGGCCCAGGTCGATGTGGAGTTCTTCCCCATTGCTGCGGGCCTTGTCCTGTTCGTGCTTATCGCCGCTCTTGGCGCTGTCGTCACGGATGATCACGCTTACACCACCTTAGATCAAAGTTTTCGGATCGGGATAGTCTTTAATGCTTTCAGCCAGTTTATCGGCCAGTTCGTCGAGTTCACATTCCTGGTCGTCGCGGAGAGACGATTTCATATCCATCGTCGGTTCCAGGAGTTCGCAGCATTTGAACTGATTTTCGACGTAGTCGACCATGGTCTTATAGGCAGCCGATGCCCAGCTGTGGCAGGCGATGACGCCGATCGTGCGTTTCTGGAACATGAGGGTCTTCAAGTCGTGGAGGAAGTTTTCCATGGGCAGGAAGAGGTTCAGGTTGTACGTCGGAGCTGCCAGGACGAGGTGGCTGTATTCCCAGGCTTTAGCCGTGATGTACGACGAATGGATCTTGGCGACGTCGTAGAGGCGGATATCCTGGATGCCGCGCTGGCTCAATTTATGGGCCAGGACGCAGGCAGCCCGTTCGGTGTTGCCATAGATGGACGAGAAAGCGATGACGACGCCTTTCTTTTCCGGTACGTATTTAGCCCAGTGGAGGTATTTGTCGATGATATACTTAATCGTAGCCGGCGTGCGGAATACGAAGCCGTGGAGCGGGCAGATGAAGTCGATAGGAAGGCCCGATGCCTTCTTGAGGACGTTGACGACCTGCGGGCCGTATTTGCCGACGATGTTGACATAGTAACGGCGGGCCGAATCGAGGTAGTTTTCTTCAAAGTCGACCTGGTCTGCATAGACGTTGCCGACCGTACCGAACTGGCCAAAGGCATCGGCACTGAAGAGGACGTGATCCGTCAAGTCATAGGACATGATGACTTCCGGCCAATGGACCATCGGCGCTTTGACGAACTGCAGGGTATGTTTACCCAGAGCCAGCTGGTCCCCTTCCTTGACGGCGACATAGCGGTCCGTCATGGGATGACGGAAGAACTGTTCAAAGAGCTTGAAGGTCTGCGGCTGGCCGATAATCTTGGCGTCCGGATATTTTTCCAGGAGAGCCAAAGCCGAGCTGGCATGGTCCGGTTCCATATGCTGGAGGACGAAGTAGTCCAGTTTACGGCCTTTGAGCAGGTATTCGACGTCTTCCAGGAATTCGTCACGGCACGATTTATCCATGGCATCGACGACACAAGTCTTTTCGTCATCGATGAAATAGGAATTGTACGTAACGCCTTCGGGAATCGGGAAAATCCGTTCAAACAATTCCGTACGGAAATCGTTGCAGCCCATCCAATAAATACCATTTTTAATTTCTTCTACACAATGCATACTGATATGACCTCCTTAAAAAGTACAAGCAGCATTCATGCTGTAATGTCAATTCTCATACCCATATCATACCATCTTTTGGACAAACAGGAAATACTAACAAGAAAAAAAGTTAATTAAAAATCTTTATTGTTTATTTGTTTTACCCGTATCGCGATTGTTATCGGACGACTGGCGGCTCTTCGACGAATCGGAACTCTTGGTCGCATTCGTCGACTTATCGTCAGACCGGCTGCGGGTCGTGCTCTGGGACTCGGAAGCCGATTCACTGCGCCGCGTTTCCTGAGAGGAGCTGCGGCTCGGTGCCGATGCGCCGATGGAATCCGCTTCGGCTACGACATTGTCGATGAGCTGTTCCAGGACATCGCGGTCGGCCTGGGACAGATTGGTGCTTTCACTGAGCATGTCCTTGGCCTGCTGGGCCAGACTCTGGGCCTGGGAACGAGCCGAGCTGCGGCTGATGGAGCCGTTGCGGTACTGGACCTTCAAATTGCGCAGTTCATTGGAAATGTCATTGGCCTTGCTGCGGATGCGGGCCGCTGCCATTTCGCCGCTACGCTGCTTACGGGCATCGGCATCTTGCAGGCGCTTGTCTTCTTCCCGGTTTTCCAGCAGTTCTTCCTGCTGCTGTTCGGCCACTTTATCCAGCGACGCTGCCGTCACATGGGTCCCGACGTAATATTCATAGCCCATGTAGCCCAGGATGATGATAGGGATACAGAGGAGCATCATTTCCAGTTTGCGCATATGCGCTGCCCGTTTCCAGCTGATGACGTTCTTGCGGCGGTGTTCCATGATGAGGACGATGATCAGGACCAGGACAACCAGGAACAGGGCGATATAGATGAACAATTTATGCCAGACCGTGGCCTGGAGCTTGATTTCCGTCGGATTGGAATTGGACAGGTTCCACAAATAGGTACTGCCCTGGTCATCGGCTTTATCGCTGTTGCTGACGACGCGGGTCCCCGACGGGAAGGAGACGATGTATTCCAGGTCGACGCCATTTTCCGGCATCGGCGCGCCTAAGCGCAGGGTCTGGATACTATTTTCATCAAAATTATAATCAATGTAATAAGTCGAACAGATGAGGCCATCGTGGGTCTTGTGGACAATGTGGTCGACAGAGCTCTTGCTGGCTCCATCCTTGGTAATCGTTTTCATAGCCCGGAAGCCTTCGCCATTATCATTGTTATAATCCATAATGGTATAATTGCGCTTCTGGAATTCATCGGCATCGGCTTTCAAATCTTTCTGCCCCTTAGCCGAATCGGAGACTTTCAGGACATCCTGTGTTTCGCTGCCATCGTCGTGGATGATGGTCTGCGCCCGGAACCCCGATAAGAGGAAGAACGCTGCCAACAGCATGACTGTCATAGCAATCTTGGCAATTCTCGCGTACGCTTTCATAAAATTCTCGCTTTCTTTCTGTGCCATCATTCTTCTTTCGGCGGTACCATGCCGGTATCGACGAGGTGAGGCCGGTCAAATAAGGTCTGGGCCTCTTTTTCCTGGCGGGCCTTGGCCATGGCGGCGCCATTGCTGATATTTTCCAACGGGATTCCATTGACGAAGATGCCTTCGATGACGCCTTCGCCCCGCTTCATGCGGATGCTGGCGATGACGCTGTCATCGGGCTGGAGGTTGTAGATGCCATCGGTCAGCTCCGGTGCCATGCGATAGCGGTCAAAGCCAACCTGGAACTGGACAAAGCCATCCTGATAGGACACGACAGTGGCCTGCATATAGTCGCCGCCGACGAAAGGCTTCGACGCCGAAGCCCCCTGGATTTCCATGAGGCCCGACGTATCCCGTGAAATATAGACGTAAATCTGCTGTCCCTTTTCAGGCGGCGTATCGTCCTTCCACTGCGTCGTGTCTTCGGGAAAAACGACGCGGACGTAGTCCGTCCCAAAGGCGGATACTTCCAGCCGCGGGACGCAGCGCCACTGATAGGGGATGCCATCGACGGCGATGTTATGCCAGCGCCAGCCCATATAGGCGACGACGGCGAACTGGACGAGAACGACGAAGACGAAAAAGATCCAGCGATAACGGCCATCCAGTGAAAAGGAAAAGTGGAATCCCTGCAAAGGCAATGGAAATTTCATTTCATATCGCCTCCTTGGTGAGACCACGGCGAGTGGGTAAAGTATTTTTTCCGTTTCGGTGCCGACTTCATCGAGCTCCACGGCGATTCCGTAACCCGCGGCTTTTCTTCCGGTTCCTGAGGAACAGCCATTTGCTGGGGCACGGCTTCCGTCTTTTCATGGACTGTCGGTGTGACCGGCGACGCCGGCGTTTCCGGCGTTTCTTTCTTTACGTCATCAGCGGGTGCCGTGAAAGTAAATGCCGGCGGTGCTTCTTCCGGCTCGGCCGGGACGGGCGGCGCTTTGGGCAAATCGTCGGACGTCTTTTCCCCTGCCGGTTCGGCAGGCAGTCCCAATTCAGCCGGCGACGGGATGCGTACCTCTTTCATCCACTCGGCCAGGGTGTCGACATCGCTGGCGGCATCCTGAGCCTGCCAGGACGGTGTCTCTTTAGGCGGAAGTTCGTCCTGTTTTTCTTCGCCTTCACGGCGGACGCGCGTCGACGAATGGCGCAGACCTGCCCGCCGGGCAGCGCGCAAGGCGGCAGCCGCCTTATCCTTGCGGGTCCGCTTGAACTGGAAGATGATCAGGGCCAGGACGACGATGGCCAGGAGCGGTGCCAGCGGGGAGAACTGCGTCCCGAAAATAAAGGCCAGCACCAGGCTGATGAAGATGACGACGCCAAATTTCATATGGAGGCTGTGTCCCGGCTTGAAGCCCTGAGACGTTTCAAAGAAACCTAATACGACCATGTACAGCGACGAAAGGACCAGGGGAATCGACGAATAGAGCCCGGCCCGGACGAGGATCGTTTCAAAAGCCAGGATAAATGGGACCGCCAGGTACAGGACCGGTCCCCACAAGCGATTCTTTACGGTCTGGGCCATGAGGGCGATCATGACGGCAAAGAGGACGAGCGTCACCAAGGCCGTGACCCAGTGAAAGGCATGGACCCGGGCAATGCCATACCAAGCCGCAGGCAGGCAGGAAATGAGCAGCGAGCCGGCAGCGGCAAAGCGGCCGAACCAGCGGAAGGGTACGCCCCAGGACTGATGAATGTCGATGGAATAACCGACGAGCATGATGGTGACGGCCAAACTCCCCAGCATGAGGAAAGGGATATAGTCCGTCGACCTGGCTGCCAGGCCAAAAGCAGCAAAGACGGTAATCGTCATGACCCAGGAAAAAATAGACAGGCGCCGTTCATCACGCATGGTGATGAGGGTATCATAAAAGGGCACGGCCAACAGGAGGAAAATCCACAACAGCGCCGTCCCGCCCAGCGTATTCAGTGGCCCGCCGGCAGCCGTCCAGTACAAGAGAGCCAGGTCATAGACGACGAGGGCCGCAATGGACCGCAGCAGATAGACGACGGGCAGGCAGAGGATGGCGCAGACGGCGACGTAGGCCGTCACATCCCAGCCGATATAGAAAGACTGCTCGGCCATTGCCAGGACGGCAAAGACGCCCAGGCAATGGACTAGGGCCACGCCTTCGGCGACGAGGCTCCCCTGCCGTTCCTGGAACATGGCGGCGCCGACACCGATCTGAGTAAGCAGGAGCAGGCCACAGGCCAGGCCCATGCGGACCGTAAGTGATACATAGTACCAGAACTGGGAAAGGCCCCAAATCAGGGCGATACCGGCAGCGGCCAGGCCGATGACGGCCAGCAGGGCATATAAAGGCAGGGTCGTCAAAAGAGGGTTCCTTTGTTCGTCCCTGCCGTAAGATTTTCGTATTTTTTGCTGGGATTCTTCACTGATCCAGCCCTTAGAAACCCAGTCAGCGACCTTGCGGTCGAGCCATTCGTTGGTATTTCGTTTCATACTTGCCTCCCAGGCACCTATCCCGGAACGAGGCAGTCCGGGACCCTATACTCATGAATAGGTTTTGTGTAATCAGGCAAAAAAAGGCATACCTGTGTACTCAGTATACCACAAAAAGAACGATTCCCCTATGGCGTAACGTAAAATTTTCAGAAAAAAGGCGCTATCCTATGAAGACAGCGCCTTTTTTCTGTAGGGTCGCCACGTGGGGCGCCCGCTTCGGGACATGTAAAATTTTCCAATCAGTTTGCTAGATGAATCATCCAAATTCCTAACGGGTCGCCCACGTGGCGACCCCTACAAACTTCATACTACTTTTTAGTGGTTAGTGGTTAGCGGCTAGTGGTTAGGGGTCAGTAACGCAGGTCGTCTCTCCGCGAACCACGAGCCACGAACTACGAACCACTAATTACTTATTTAACGATCAATACAGGGCAGACGGAATGGGTGACGACGTAGCTGCTGACAGAACCCATGAACAAGCCTTTCAACGGCCCGAGGCCGCGGCTGCCCATGACGATGAGGTCAGCATTGTACTTCTTGGCTACCGACAAGACGGCCGGTCCCGGAGAACCGACTTCAAAGACACTCTTGACTTCGATGTTCTGGGGAATGGATTTGGCGAATTCGTCGAGGATACCTTTCCCTTCTTCTTCCATGTCCAGTGCGACCTGTTCCGTTACATAGCCGCTGGCATTGGGGATCTGGTCGAAGTTAGAAATGACCGATACGATATTGGCGACATAGACCAGTGTAATCGTAGCCCCTAACGACGAAGCGATGACGACGGCATGTTCCAGCGCACGTTTCGAGTTAACCGAACCATCCGTCGGCACGATGATGTTATTATATTTTTTCATATGAATCCCTCCTTATTAAGGCCTGTTCTTATCCTTAACATATATATTCGCCATGACTTTTACGGATTCCTTCTTTGTCATCCAATTTTTTTCAGAAAATGCCTGCTTTTTATTTTTATAAAATTATTTAGCTTCTACTTAAATGACTATGCGAAATCTGAAAAATGAGTATAAACTTTCATGTCTCTATGCTATAATACTGAATATGATTGTAAAATTTTTAAGTTTCTCTGCAATCAGATAATAAGAAAGGTGGTTTTTATGACACATGAACTCGTAAGTGCGACCTTGCCCGTATGGAGTATCATCCCATTCGCCGGGATGCTCTTATCCATCGCCATCGTCCCCCTCGTCCGTCCGGAATGGTGGGAAAAACACATGCTCGGCGCTGCGTTCGCCTGGTCTCTTTTATTCCTCATCCCCTTCGCCGCTGCCTATGGCGTCGGTGAGTCGTGGTTCCGCCTGCTCGAATCGGTGCTCCTCGACTACATCCCCTTCATCGTCCTCCTCTTCGGCCTGTTCGTCGTCGCCGGCGGTATCGCCGTCTGCGGGACCTTAGCCGGGACGACGAAAATCAACTGTCTCCTGCTCTTCATCGGCACCTTCCTGGCCAGCTGGATCGGTACGACCGGCGCAGCAATGCTGCTCATCCGTCCTATCATCCGGGCCAATGCCTGGCGCAAGAACAAAGTACACCTCATGGTGTTCTTCATCTTCCTCGTCGCCAACATGGGCGGCTGTCTGACACCGCTCGGCGACCCGCCGCTGTTCATGGGCTTCCAGCGCGGCGTCCCCTTTACTTGGACCTTCCATCTCCTGCCCATCCTGATTTTCAACCTGGTCCTCATGTTCGCCTTATTCGCCGTCATCGACAAGCATTTTTATAATAAGGAAATAAAAGAAGGCCGTACGCCGCTCGACTTGATCGATGAAAACGACAAGCAGCCCCTCCGCCTGGAAGGGGCCCACAACCTCATCTTCATCGCCATGATCATCGTCGGCGTCCTGGCCAACGGCCTCCTGCCGGATATGTTCCCGGCTTTCGCCAACGGCGCTGGCCTGCACATTTACGACGAAATCGTCTTCCCCTATGCTACACTGGCAGAAATCGTCATCATCCTCGTCGCAGCCTTCCTCTCCATCAAGACGACGAAGACGTCGACGCGGGAACTCAACGAATTCACGTATGCCCCTATCCTGGAAGTCGCTAAGCTGTTCATCGGCATTTTCATCACCATGATCCCGGCCCTGATCCTGCTCAAGGCCCATGGCGCTGAACTGGGTCTGACCCATCCGTGGCAGATGTTCTGGGCAGCCGGTGCCCTGTCGTCCTTCCTGGACAACACGCCGACATACCTGGTCTTCCTCCAGATGGCCGGTGCCCTCGGCGCTACCCAGGGCATCACGACCTCTGTCGGGACCGTATCCCAGCTCATGCTGGAAGCCATCTCGGCCGGTGCCGTCTTCATGGGTGCCAACACGTATATCGGCAATGCACCGAACTTCATGGTCAAATCCATTGCTGAAGAAAACAAGATCAAAATGCCGAGCTTCTTCGGCTACATGGGCTGGTCCGTCGCCATCCTCATCCCGTTGTTCATCATCGACACCGTCGTTTTCTTCCTGTAAGTTGTGGCTAGTGGCTCGTGGTTAGTGGCTAGCGGTCCCATGGACCGCATTTGTAGGGGCCGTCCCAGCGGGCGGCTGACGCTGGCTGCTCGCTATTTCTCCATCAGAACGTAAACAAGGGACTATCGCATAAAGGCTTATGTCATTATGCGTAGTCCCTTTTATCTTATAGTTTGTAGTTCGGAGTTTGCAGTTTGCAGCAGATGGTTTTAAATTTTTAACCATCCACTACAAACTAAAAACTACAAACTTCAAACACAAAAAAGCTGTCGCAAAAGCGACAGCTTTTTTAACTGGTGATCCATCCGAGATTCGAACTCGGGACACCCTGATTAAAAGTCAGGTGCTCTACCAGCTGAGCTAATGAATCATGGCTGGCAGGGGTAGCTGGATTCGAACCAGCGCATAGCGGAGTCAAAGTCCGGTGCCTTACCACTTGGCTATACCCCTATGGGGCGAGTATAGGGATTCGAACCCTAGCGTAACGGAGCCACAATCCGCCGTGTTAACCACTTCACCATACCCGCCATATTAGATTATCTGCGTCGGCCGCGCTGCATTAGCGCCGTCAACGTAGATAATCTTACCACGAGTCGCTCACAAAGTCAAGCACTTTTTCAAACTTTTTTAGCGTTCTTTTTCACCGTACAATAAATCTTTGACGAAATTCGGCAGGACGAAGGCGCTCTGCTGGATGCCTTCGTTATAGTACCGCGTCGGGAAGGTCCGTTTACGGTTCGGCTGCCACGTAAGGGGATCGTATTTCTTCGAGCCCATGGTGAAGCAGTGCATGCCTGACGGATAGAGGGGGATGAAGGCCGTGTACAGGCGGGTGATGGGGAAGATGTCCGACACGCAGTCGAAGATATCCTTGACCAGCTTGCGGTGCATGAACGGCGATTCGGTCTGCTGTACGAAGAGGCCGTCGTCTTTGAGGGCCCTGAAGGTATCCTTGTAGAAATCATACGAGAACAGGCCTTCGCCGGGACCAACAGGGTCCGAGCAGTCGACGATGATGACGTCGTAGTAATTTTCTGCTTCCCGCATGAACGCGATGCCGTCGCCGACTTTGACAGTCAGTTTCGGGTCGCCTTCGATCATGGCCTTGGCGATTTCCGGGAAATACTGCTTGGATAATTCGATGACCTTGCCGTCGATGTCGACCATGGTGACCGATTCGACTTCCGGATGGCGGACGGCTTCCCGGGCAGCGCCGCCATCGCCGCCGCCGATGATGAGGACTTTCTTGGGATTGGGATGGAGGAACATGGGGATGTGGACGATGCTTTCATGGTACATGAATTCATCTTTGATGGACGTCTGGAAAACGCCGTCCAGGACGAGCATACGGCCGAATTCCTTAGAATCGGCGACGATGATATCCTGGAACTGTGAATGGCCGCGGTAGAGGATATCCGACACTTCCGTCGTCAAATCCAGGTAGGGGGACTGATGTTCCGTTACGAATTTTCTCATGACAAGGCTCCTTTATCATATAAAGTATAGTTTTCATTAAGACATTGACACTTTTATTCTACCATATTTACCACCATTTGTCGTAACTCATTTTGGGTCGTAAAAAAATCCTCTGCCCCACCCCTTACAGAATAAGAGGAATATGGTACAATATAAAGTAGACTCTTTATATATAGTCTTTATCATATAGAAATTTATAAGAAAGAATCGGTTGGTAAACCGATAGGGTGACAAAACATGAAAAATCTCTTACATATCGGCATTGACATCGGCTCGACGACGGTAAAAATCGCCGTCCTCAATCATGCCAAACAGTGCCTCCACGCATGCTATGTCCGCCACTATACGGATATACGCCAAAAAGTCTGGGATTTACTGCAAAACGCCTATGAAATCTTTGGCGACCGTCAAATCACCATGGCCATCACCGGCTCTGGCGGCATCGCCCTGGCAGACTACCTGCACATCCCCTTTTTGCAGGAAGTCATCGCCGGTACCAAAGCCGTCCGCACGTATTATCCCCAGTCGGACGTCATCATCGAACTCGGCGGTGAAGATGCGAAGATCACCTATCTGACCGGCGGCAACGAACACCGCATGAACGGCAACTGCGCCGGCGGGACCGGGGCCTTCATCGACCAGATGGCGACCCTCCTCGACACCGATGCCGGCGGCCTCAATGAAATGGCCAAGAAAGCCGACACAATTTACCCCATCGCCGCCCGCTGCGGCGTCTTCGCCAAGACCGACATCCAGGCTCTGCTCAACGAAGGGGCCAGCAAGGAAAACGTCGCGGCGTCGGTCTTCCAGTCCATCGTCTTCCAGACCATCACCGGCCTGGCCTGCGGCCGCCCCATCAAGGGGACAGTCTGCTTCCTCGGCGGCCCGCTGACCTACTTGTCCCAGCTTCGGGAACAGTTCGCCAAGACGCTCCACTTGACGCCGGAACAGGTCATCGCCCCGGAAAACGCCCAGGTCTACGTGGCCATCGGCGCCGCCCTGGGCAGTATAGACACGAAACCCGTGTCCTTCATGAACCTCATGGGCCAGCTGAAGAGCGTCGACGAATCGACGCTGGCCAAATCGGACCGCGTCGAACCGCTGTTCAACAATCAGGCTGAGCTCGACGAATTCCGGGCCCGCCACAGCCAGCATACCGTCCCCCAGGCGGACATCACCACCTACAGCGGCCCGTGCTACCTGGGCATCGACGCCGGCTCGACGACGATTAAAGCCGTCGTCCTCAGCGAAGACATGAAGATCCTCTATTCGCACTATCAGAACAACGAAGGCAGCCCCTTGGCGGCAGCCAAGAAAATCGTCGCTGAAGTCTACCGCCGCCTGCCGGAAAAGGCCTTCATCGCCAAGGCCGGCATCACGGGCTACGGCGAATCGCTGCTCAAAGAAGCGCTGCACCTCGACCTGGGCGAAGTCGAAACCATTGCCCACTATCAGGCAGCGTCCCACTTCTGCCCGGACGTCGACTTCCTCCTCGATATCGGCGGCCAGGACATGAAATGCAGCCGCATCAAAGATGGTCATATCGAAGATATCCTGCTCAACGAAGCCTGCTCGTCGGGCTGCGGTTCCTTTCTGGATACCTTTGCCAAATCCCTGAAAATGTCCATCCAGGACTTCTCCCAGGCCGCCCTGCTGGCCAAGAGCCCCATTGACCTGGGCTCGCGCTGCACGGTCTTCATGAACTCCAAAGTCAAGCAGGCCCAGAAAGAAGGGGCCACGCTGGCCGACATTTCCGCCGGCCTTTCCTATTCGGTCATCAAGAATGCCCTTTATAAAGTCATCAAAGTCAAAGATCCGGCCAAATTAGGAAAGCACATCGTCGTCCAGGGCGGTACTTTCTACAACGACGCCGTCCTGCGGGCATTTGAAAAACTCCTGGGCCGCCACGTCATCCGCCCGGCCATTTCCGGCCTCATGGGGGCCTTCGGCATGGGCCTCATCTGCCGCACGGCCTACCACGAAGACCATGCCAAATCGACCATCGTCAGCCCGAAAGCCCTGGAAGAATTGCAGGTCACGACGTCCATCCGCCACTGCGGCTTGTGCACCAACAACTGCCTGCTGACGGTCAACACCTTCAACGACGGCCGTTCCTTCATCACGGGCAACCGCTGTGAACGCGGCGCCGCCGGCTCGACAGCAGCCCGCAAGAAGCCTCTGCCCAACATGTACAAGGTCAAATATAACTTGCTCTTCGGCTATAAGCCCGTAGAAAATGCGCCGCGCGGCACCGTCGGTATCCCGCGGGTCCTCAATATGTACGAAGACTATCCCTTCTGGTTCACGTTCTTCACCAAACTCGGCTACACCGTCGTCCTCTCGGACCCGTCGTCGAAGGCCCTGTTTGAAAAGGCCATGGACACGGTCCCGTCGGACTCGGCCTGCTACCCGGCCAAACTGGTCCACGGCCACATCGAGAACCTACTGGAAAAGGGCGTCGATCGCATCTTCTATCCGTGCATCCAGAACGGCCCCAGCGAAGGCAGCAAGGACAATACCTTCAACTGCCCCATGGTCATGAGCTATCCCGAAGTCATCCGCAACAACATGGGCGAACGCCTGGCCGAAACCAATACGCCCTACCTCTGCCCCTTCCTGCCCCTCCATGACAAGAAACGCATCGGCAAACGCCTGGCCGAAGAATTGAAGGCCTGGAACCTGCCGGCTCACGAAGTCAAAGCCGCTGCCGCTGCCGCCTGGGATGAAGAAGAAGCATATAAACAGAAGATATACGACATTACCAAAAAAATCCTGGATAACCTGGAAAAGACGGGCCAGCGGGCCATCGTCCTCTGCGGCCGTCCGTACCACATCGACCCGGAAATCAACCACGGCATCCCGGAACTCATCAACATCCTAGGCCTGGCCGTCCTCACCGAAGACGGCGTCGCTCCCCTGGGCCAGTTCCCGGGCCACCTGCGCGCCGTCGACCAGTGGTCCTACCATTCGCGTATCTACCGGGCTGCCCAGTACATCACACAGCATCCGAACCTGGAACTGGTCGAACTCAATTCCTTTGGCTGCGGCCTTGACGCCATCGTCGCCGACCAGGTCCAGGACATCCTGGCCCACGGCCACAAGATCCATACACTGCTCAAGATCGACGAAGGCTCCAACCTGGGTGCCATCCGCATCCGCCTGCGCTCACTGCTCTTTGTCATGAATCACCGTCCCAAAGAAGATCACGTCGTCGAACCGTATTCTTACGAAAAGACGATTTTCACCAAGGAAGACGCCAAGCAGAACGTCATCCTGGCTCCGTCGATGACACCGATTCATTTCCCCTTGTTCAGCGCCGCCTTTGAACACGAAGGCTACCGCGTCGAACTCCTGCCCCACCAGGGCCAGAAGGCCATCGACACGGGCCTGGCCTATATCCACAACGACGCCTGCTATCCGGCCATCATGAGCCTGGGCCAGATCATTACGGCCCTCAAATCGGGCAAATACGACCTGGACCACACGACAGTCATGATTTCCCAGACCGGCGGCTGCTGCCGGGCGACGAACTACATTGGCATGATCCGCAAGGCCCTGAACGACGCCAACATGTCCCAGGTCGCCATCTTGTCGCTGAACCTCAAGGGCATGAACAAGCAGCCCGGCTTCCAGCCCGGCATCGGCTTCTGGCATCGCCTGGTCATGGGCATGATCTACGGCGACGCCCTGCAGCAGGTCCTCTACCGCACGCGGCCTTATGAAAAGGTCAAGGGGACAGCCGAAGCCCTCTTCCACAAGTGGCAGAAGAAATGCGCCGAACAGCTGAAGAAGGCCGATTTCAAATCGTTCAAGAGAAATATCCGCGACCTCATCGACGAATTCGACCACATCGACATGAGTGAAACCATGAAGCCGCGCATCGGCCTGGTCGGTGAAATCTACGTCAAGTTCCACCCCATCGCCAATAACCACATCGTCCGCATGATTGAAGAAGAAGGCGGCGAAATCATCGTCTCCGGCCTGGCAGACTTCTTCCTCTACGGCCAGCTGGACAACCAGTTCCGCCATAAATACCTGTCGGGCAGCTGGAAGGATTCCTTCCTCAGCAAGACTGCCGTCCGCCTCTTGGAATGGTACCGCAAGCCTTACGAACAGGCCGTCGCCAAGAGCCGCCATTTCGACCCGATCACATCCATTTACGACATCGCTGACGAAGCGAAGAAATACTTGTCCCTGGGCCATGAAGCCGGTGAAGGCTGGTTCCTCACGGGGGATATGATCGACCTCATCCACCGCGGCGCCAAGAACATCGTCTGCCTCCAGCCCTGGGCCTGCCTGCCGAACCACGTTACGGGCAAAGGCATGATCAAGACCTTGAAAGCCGCCTTCCCGGAAACGAATATCGTCGCTATCGACTATGATCCCAGTGCCAGCTCGGTCAATCAGACAAACCGCCTGAAACTGATGCTGACGACGACTTTTGAGGGCATCCGCGAACCGGTACAGGAAGACACCAAGCCGGTCATGCCCTTCATGAGCGGTGTCCGCATCAACAGCTCACTGGAAAAATAGTTCCAATAAAAGGGGGTATGTATCATGAAAAACATCTTAGTTCCTATTGACGGTTCCCAGCCGTCGCGCAACGCCTTGCAACATGCCATCGACATTGCTAACGCATATAGTGCCGAATTGACCATCGTCAATATCACCAATGCCGATGCCGTCCTGGACAGCTTCGATGTCTTTGAAGACATGACCGATGAAAAAGTCAAGGACCTGACCAAACTGGCCAAGGATAAGAGCGGCTACGTCCTGGAAAAAGCCATGGACGCCGTTCCGGAAAACCTGACGGTCCACACGGTCCAGCTGGTCAGTACGCCGGAAATCGGCATCCTCAGCGAAGCCGACAAATGCGACGCCGACCTCATCGTCATGGGCCGCCGGGGCAGCCATTCCCTGTCGGAACAGCTCCTGGGCAGTGCCAGTACCTACGTCCTGGCCCATGCCAAATGCCCGGTCCTCCTGGCGCACAATAAGAAAGAAGGACCGTACCGGCGCATTCTCGTCCCGGCTGACGGCTCGGAAGAATCACTGAAAGCCGTCCGCTACGCCGTAGAATTCGCCAAAGCCGACGGCGCATCGGTCACGGTCTTCCACGTCGCCAACATGCGCGACCTCATCGCCGAAGAAACGGCACTGGACCAGAAAAAACGCGGCCTCGAAGACTTGACCGACCGCCTGCGCCAGAGCGCCGACCGCGTCTTCGCCCTGTGCAAGGCTGCCATTGCCGACCATAAAGGCGGCGTCGACATCCACTTCGTCGCCAACATCGGCCGTCCGGGCCCGACAATCCTCAAAAAAGCCGAAAAAGACGGTTCGGACCTGCTCATCATGGGCAGCCGAGGCCGCAGCGGCCTGACCTCGATTCTCCTGGGCAGCGTCAGCCGCTACATCACGACCCATTCGGGCCTGCCCGTCATGATTGTAAAATGATAGTCAGGTGCGGTGCACCTGACGCAGGTCGCAGGTCGCAACGGTCTTATGGACCGTACCCGCAGGGACCGTCCTGCTAAGGCGGCCCGCCCTGAATGATGGGGATAACGCAGACCGCAACGGTCCCTTGGACCGTATGTAGGGGCCGTCCTGTCAAGGCGGCCCGCCTCGAATGACGGGGATAATGCACTCCGACTACACCCGAATACATAAAAAGGGGCTATCGCATTAAGCAAAAACACTTAATACGATAGCCCTTTTTCATTGAAATTTCTGAGAAAAAGCAACCTCTCAGTCAGCATTGCTGACAGCTCCCCTATAAAGGGAGCCAGGGCAGGCCGTACCGGACGGCTCCTGCATTGCGGATGTGGACTGAGACCTGCGACCTGCGGGCCGCCCTTTGGGCGGCCCCTACAGTTGCATAGCCTTGTAGAGTTTTTCGGCGGTCATGGGCAGGTCGCGTAGCCAGATGCCCGTAGCGTTATAGATGGCGTGGGCAATGGCCGGTGCCGGCGAGTCGATGACCAGTTCGCCGATGGACTTGGCGCCGAAAGGCCCGTTCGGTTCATAGCTCGGTTCAAATTCGACGTTGATCTGGCCCAGGTCCATGCGCGTCGGCATACGGTACTGCATGAAGGAGTTATTCTGCAGGCGGCCCGACGGCGTATACTGGATATTTTCGGTCAGGGCCATGCCGATGGCCTGGACGATGCCCCCTTCGGTCTGGACTTTGGCCAGGGCCGGATTGATGACCGTACCGCAGTCGACGACGGCGTCATACTGCACCAGGGAGATGTGCCCCGTTTCCGGGTCGACGTCGACCGTTGCCGCACCGGCCATATACGGCGGCGGACTGGTCGGCGAATAACACGATTCTGTCGCTTCCAGGGCGATGTCATTCATGAACATGGCGTCATTGCCCAAGTCCTTGAGGGTGATTTTCTTGCCAGTAGACAAGTCAGTAATGGCTTTGCCGTCGAATTCCAAATCGTCAACGTTAGCTGCGCCGAGCTTGACAGCTGCCCGTTCTTTCATGCGCTGTATCAGGCTCTGGCAGGTCTTGACGACGGCATTGCCCGTGAGGTATGTCGTCGACGACGCATAGGATCCGCTGTCGTACGGCGATGTATCCGTATCGACGCCATAGGTGACGACATTGTCGACAGGGCACATGAGACATTCCGCGGCAATCTGGGCCAGGATGGTATCGCAGCCCGTCCCCATATCGGTAGCTCCGATATTGAGTGAATAGAAGCCGTCATCATTGACCTTGATGGTGACCGAAGCGACGTCGACATTGGAAATGCTCGACCCCTGCATGGCCGTTGCAATGCCGATGACCCGGATATGGCCGTTGGACAGGACCTGGCGCGGGCAGTCATCCTTCCAGCCCGACATCTGGACGACCCGTTCCAGGCATTTATCCAGCGTACAGCTCAAGGCCGTTTCATTGAAATAGGCCGGCAGGACCTGCCCCTGGCGGACCATGTTCTTCAGGCGCAGGGCGACAGGGCTCATGTGCAGAGCCGCAGCCAGTTCGTTGACGGCCGTTTCCAGGGCGAACAGCCCCTGAGTCGCACCGTAACCGCGATAAGCGCCGGCCGCAATGGTATTGGTATAGACGCAGGTATAGCTGAAGCGGAAGGCTTCGGCTGCATTGTATAAAGGAATCGACTTATGGCCTGACAAGGTGACCGTCGTCGGCGTGTGTTCGCCATAAGCGCCGGCATTCCACAGGGAATCGAGGAAAATGCCGCGGATATGGCCGTCTTTGCTGGCGCCGAGGACGACGCGGATCTGCGATTCATGACGCGGCGTCGATACGGTCATGGATTCTTCCCGACTGTAGATCATATACGCCGGCTTGCCCGTCAGCCAGGCGATATAAGCAGGGTAGACTTCCATGACGACAGTCTGCTTGGAGCCAAAACCGCCGCCGATACGCGGCTTGATGACGCGGATCTTCGATTTCGGGATTTCCAGGGCGTTGGCGACGACGCGGCGGACGTGGAACGGGACCTGCGTCGAGCTGACGATGGTCAGGCGGCCGAAGGCGTCCTTATAGGCATAGGCCCGGAACGTTTCCATAGCGCCCTGCTGATTCTGACGCGTATGATAGGTCCTGTCGATGACGACGTCCGACGAAGCCAGGACGGCATCGACGTCGCCGTGTTCGTCACAGGCCTGGGCGACGAGATTGCGCTTGTTGTCGCCGCCGACATCGACGAGGGGCTTCCAGTTGTCTTCGGGATGGACGACGATATCGTTGTCCAGAGCTTTGGTGAAATCGAGGAGCGGTTCCTGGACTTCGTATTCAACGCGGAGGACGCGGAGGGCCTTGTCGACGGCGTCTTCATTCGTACCGGCGACGAGGGCGACGGGATCGCCGACGAAGCGGATCTGCTTATCCAGGATGAGGCGGTCATACGGGCTCAGTTCCGGATAGGTCTGACCGGCAATGGTGAAACGCGACTGAGGCACGTCTTCAGCCGTGACGATGCAGACGATGCCCGGCACCTTTTCGGCAGCGCTCTTATTCACCTTCTTGACGATGGCTCTGGCATGGGGACTGCGCAGGGCCTTGACGATGAGACAGTCCTTGGGCCGCAGATCATCCGTATAGACCGGCTGGCCCGTGACCAGGGCCTGAGAATCCTTCTTGGCGACAACGTGATTGATAGCTTTGTATTCCATTATGCCCGGACCTCCTTCCCCTTGGCTTTGAAATAGGCCTTGATAGCCCGCATATGGCTCATGTAGCCCGTGCAGCGGCAGAGATTGCCTGACAGGAATTCCTTGATTTCCTCTTCTGTCGGTGCATCCAGCTTGCGGACCATGGCCAGGACGTTCATGACGAAACCCGGATTGCAGAAGCCACACTGGTCGGCGCCTTCGCGGCCCATATAGAAAGCGAATTCTTTAGCTTCATCCTGCAAACCTTCAAGGGTCGTCACATGGCGGCCGTCGATGCGGACAGCCAGCAGGGCACACGACAACATAGGCACATCGTCGACCCAGACCGTACAGAGGCCACAGTTCGTCGTTTCACAGCCGCATTTGACGCTGTAACAGCCCTGGCTGCGGAGAAAATCATAGAGCATCAGGCCCGGCGCGACGTCAGCCGTCGCCTTCTTGCCGTTCAGCCAATACGTAATGGTCATCACTGGTCACCTCCCAGAACTTTTGCCAATAAGCGCCGGCAGAGGACGACAGCCATATCCTGGCGGTAATCGGCGGAACCGCGCATATTGCTTTCATAAGTCATGGAATGGGCAATTTGTTTGGCAGCCCCTTCCAAGCCCTGGCGACGCACATCAGCTGCCGGCAGACGGACGACTTCTGCCCGGGCCGGGCGGGCGCCGATGGCACAGCGCACGTTTTCTGCGTCAGCCGATACGGCCACGGCGATGACAGGGAAGTCCGTTTCATTGAGGCGCAGCGAATCATACGCCGTCTGGCAGGCCTTTTTCGGGATGATGATGTGAGTCACGATGTCTTTCCCCGGCCCGGTCTGACCGAAATCGGCCAGGCTGACGATACCGCCCTTGTACAATTCGACCTGGGCATCCAGGGCCAGGAACAGCGTCCAGATGTCGGAAAAGCCGAAGCGCCCGCTGATACTGCCGCCGACCGTCGCCATATTGCGGAACTGGGTCCCGACGATATGGCGGACCGCTTCCTTCATGGCGCCTTGAGTGAAAGCAGCCAGCCCATCGTGGCCTTCGAGCTGCCCTAACGTAACCATAGCACCCAGGCGGAAAGAGTCCTCCCCTTCTTCGATCTGGTCCAGCCCCAGCGCCGACAAATCGATAGCCTGGGCAATGCGCCGCTGCGGCGACAAGCGGAGCCAGCAGCAGCCGCCGAGGACGACAGCGGACCGTTTCTGGTTAAGCTCCCACGCTTCTTCCAGAGAGGCCGCTTTCGTATATTGCGCAATATTCATAAAAAACCCTCCTTTACAGGGCAAAAAATAAATTCAATGCATAGTCCATCAAGTTTATTATACCAGCAAAAAAGGGCGGGCCGCAAGAGACTGTATGAGACATAAAAAAAGGATTTGTCGCACGTGCGACAAATCCTTTTCTTGTAGGGGCGACCGCGTGAGGCAGCCTCTCTGGAATATGTACGATTTCCCAATCAGCTTGCTAGGAAAGACATCCAAATCCCTAACGGGTCGCCCACGGGCGACCCCTACAAACTCCGTACTATAACTATAAAGAGAAAGGCCCTTGCATTATGGCTGTATTTTGAAAAGTCTTTCTGTATTTGCTTTGGCATGAGCTGTCAATTCTTCGACAGATACGCCCATATACCCGGCCAGGGTCTGTGCCACATAGGTGATATTGTTGGGCACATTGGTCCGGGGCAGGTGGAAGCCCCGCGGCGTCAGGTACGGTGCATCCGTTTCGATGAGGACCCGGTCCAAAGGCAGGATGGATACAGCATCGCGTAAGGGAGCCGCCCGCCGTTCATCGCAGATCCAGCCGGTAATACCGATATAAAAACCCAAATCGAGCATCTTTTCCAGCGTCTTCTTGTCGCCCGTATAACAGTGGACGACCGATTGCGGGCAAAGCCCTTCATGCCCCTTGAAACAAGCCAGGAAGTCATCAGCTGCGTCCCGTTCATGAAGGAACATGGGCTTACCTAATTCTTCTGCCATGGCAATGAGGGCTTTAAAAAAGTGGAGCTGGTTCTCTTTCTTAGAATACATGCGGTCGTAATCAAGACCCGTTTCACCGACAGCGACGACTTTCGGATTCGTCGTGATGATGCGCCGGATTTCCTCCAAATCCGCCTCCGTCGCTTCATCAACCACGTGAGGATGGATACCGGCCGTGCCAAAAGCCGTGTGATGGCGGACAAACTGGTTGACCAGACGATTCTCCCGTGCTTCCGACCCAGTCAGGATACAGCAGATACCGTCCACCGCCGCATCGGCAATGATTTTTTCCGGTTTGGGAAAAGACCGGGTAAATAAATTGAGCCCAATATCATAATATTTTATATCCATGTCAGACACCTCGTGAAAATAAGATTCCACGAATATTGTACCAAAAAAACAGGTTCCTGCGTAGCTTAAAAAAAGCTTGTCACACAACGACAAGCCCTTTAAGGTTGTTAGCGGCTAGCAGTTAGTGGTTAGCGGATGTTTTTTAATTTAAAGGTTTTCTGCCTTTTTTCTATCCTTCTTGTGTCAAATCAATTCCAAAATCATTATGCAGGGTCGTAATCTTTTCACTGGCATTCTTTGATGATACCCATTTTGCCTCATTGTACCAAATTTTGTTTTTTTGTACAATCCACATTCATGGCAAAAAAAGAGCACCCAGAAAATTTTCCTAGGTGCTCTCTGTCCAGTAATCTGGCGGAGTGAGAGAGATTCGAACTCTCGCAGGCCTTACGACCTCTAACGATTTAGCAAACCGTCCTCTTCAGCCTCTTGAGTATCACTCCATGCGTCAACTGACTATGTCAGTATACTACGATGGAGCGATATTGTCAAGTTATTTTTTCAATATATCTTCTACGGCCTTGGTTTTATTGTTCATCATATTCGTATAGCCCGGTCGGATATCGGCTTTCAAGACGACTTCAGCCCGCAGACCCTGGTCCGTCAGGTATTGCGTCGCTTTTTTGACGACTGCCATGACATCGTCCCATTCGCCTTCGATTTCGGTGAACATGGAATTGGTCCGGTTCGGTAAGCCTGATTCCCGGATAATACGCACGATTTCAGCGACATACGGAGCGAATTCATCGCCAGTCCCGCACGGGGCAATAGCTACAGCAATTAAGGTATTCATGATATTATGCCTCCTCTACAGTCAATGGGTTCTGGGCAATCGCATCGGGCGTTGCCACATAGAGTTCGTCGATGAAATCCGTCTGGAAAGAACCTGTCCCTTTGGCATGAGCTGCGGCCCGTGTACCGGCCAGGTTATAGACGGCAGAGCCGGTAATGGCGGCGATGAACGGATCTGCTACGGCTGCATAGACAGCCATGACACCGCCAAGGGAACAGCCTGTCCCGGTAATGCAGGGCATCATTTCCGAACCGCCCTGGGAAAAGACGAGCTGCCGGCCATCGGTAATCAAATCTTCTTCTCCCGAAATGGCTACGGCTCCGCCAGTCCAGCGGGCTACAGCGACGGCAGCCGGAGCGGCAGAACGAACAGAATCGGTAGAATCGACACCGCGAACGTCCGAAGTATCAGAACCGCCTTCTAAGCCCCATAATCCGGCTAAAGCAATGATTTCAGATGCGTTGCCCCGGATAATAGACGGTTTATAGGCCTTGAAGGTCGTCAAAAGTTCCGTCCGCATTTGTCCCATGCCAATGGCCACGGGATCCAGGACCCAGGGTTTGCCTTCTTCATGGAGTACGACTGCTGTTTTTGGCAGTGTTTCCGCATAAATCGGGAATAACGTCCCTACGTTGATATACATAGATGCACCGGCCTTGGCCATACTGACGCCTTCGTCCGGTAAATAGACCATAGCGGCCGAACCGCCGACAGCCAGCTGGGCATTGGCAACGAAATTAATGGTCACCGTATTCGTAATAGACGGCGTCAGCGGATTCGATGCCTTAGCCAGTTTCGCGGCTTCCCTAACGGCATCGCGGATTTCAGATTCAGTCATATTATTACCACCTTTGTCATTTTGCTGTTTCTATTATAGACGTTCTGCTGGTGAAAGACTAGAGGGGATTTAGTAGCATATCCACAATCCGAGACAGTTAGCGGTCAGCAGTTAATTGTCCGCAGCCTTGCGGACTACACCGTAGGGGCTTGCACGTGGCAAGCCCGCTATGACCATGTGAGCATAACGTATACTAATATATGTGCGTGTTTTCCTGCATCACCTGTCATGTATGATGGATATGCCATTATTCCGAACGGGCGCCCCTACTGAGTCCGAGTCCGTCATGTATGGCGTATACATCATGATTCGTAGGGGCTTGCACGCGGCAAGCCCGCTATGACTATGTGAGCATAACGTATGCTGATATATGTGCGTGTTTTCCTGCATCACCTGTCATGTATGATGGATATACCATTATTCCGAACGGGCGCCCCACGTGGGCGCCCCTACCAGCTGCTAGCGGTCAGCCGTTAGCTGCCGCAGTCCTACGAGCCATCATGCTGAATAGGCTGTGGTCAAATATTACAGCGGGTCGCCCAAGGCTCCCTTTATAGGGGAGCTGACCGCCAAAGGCGGTCTGAGAGGTTGAAGATCGGCCCCTACGATGCGGCCATAAGGCCGCAAAAACGAGCCACGAACCACTAACAACGAACAACAAAAAAGCACTGGCGGTTGTCCCACCTCTCCTGCCGAATCCAGGGTATCTCTGTCTGACCGCATACTTTCACTCCATCAGGTCACGAGATTCGGCATAAGCGACTCACACGGTTTTGCGCGTCGCAGAGCTCCTTCAAAACCGGTTCCCTGCTTATCCCAGGGGGCCTCCCCCCAAGTACTTTCGGCGTTTGCGGGCTTAACTGCTGTGTTCGGCATGGGAACAGGTGGATCCCCGCAGCTATCGCCACTGAATTATGTTATTCAGGCGTCGGACAAGTCCGACATAAGCGATTCACACAGTTTTGCGCGTCGTCTCTGACTCCTTCAAAACTGGTTCTCTGCTTATCGTATCCTGACAACTGCATAAAAATGTTTCATACATCCAACGAACTATCAAGAATCTTTCCGCTCGTCTCCGAATCGTCGTTCTCTCTGTGTATCTGTTTCCAAATTCACAGCCTCCTGAGATTCGGAGTAAGCGATT
>CDZT01036002.1_pt1 | contig 143003 bp, 145 predicted proteins | sample 557531 | NCBI WGS metagenome assembly CDZT01 (sample SAMEA3182066, study PRJEB8094) | gut metagenome | biome: human; feature: gut; material: Stool; isolation source: human stools | place: Canada | collected 2013-03-05
GAAGTCTGCAAATAAAAAGTCAATAGGGAAATGAAGAAAAATTGAGAGGAGGGGAAAAGGACATGCCAAAAGCAGCCAGCAGGTAAAGGACGCTGGCCGGATTAGCAGGTATGTAGCAGTAAGGATTATTTCTGAGGCAGGATAATCGTTGCTTTGGAGAAACCTTTCCAATCCAAGCATTGCCCGCAGCGGTCACAGTAAGGCTGGTATTCCCGTTCGAGAGTTCTCCCACATTGGGGGCAAACTGGGAAACCAGTCAGGCCGTGAAAGAAGTGAAAGCAGCGGATATGTGTAACCGGCATTGGTTCGCGGAAGGCCATCTCTCGCCAGAGTTCTGAGGGGATCAACAGGTCATTTGGCGTCAGATCAAAACCAACGCAGAGCTTTTCCAGCGTCAGGATCGTAGGCGCAGTCTTGCCCCGGGCAATGTCAGCGAAGTATCTGGAGCTGAGGTCGCATCGTTCCGAGGCGGCTTCATAGCTGAGTCTTCGAGTATCACATAATTTGAGGACGGAGGTGGATAAATTGTCTAAAAACATCTTAATCGCTCTCTTTCTGTCATAAGATGTTTTTAGCGTAAATGCAGTATCGTTCCCCAACAAGGAAGGATGCTTCCTTAATTTCCCTCCAAGGATGCCAGATATTCTTTTACTCTGCCATAGTAGATGCGCAGGAACTTGTTGGCGCCGGCTGTCATGTAAACCAGATAGGGTTTGCCCTCGGCTCGTTTCTTGTCCATGAAACGGTACACTGGATCATCCTGGGGCTGTGTTTTCAGTAGGCAGTCCATAACCAGGAATAAGGCGCGGCGCAGCTCCGGCGCCCCGCTTTTGGAAACCCTCGTACTTTTGGCCTCGTGAGTGCCGGACTGGTCAGCGCCAGGGTCAACACCCGCGAAAGCGGTAATGGCGTTTCGGTGGGTAAACCGGGTCACATCCCCGAGCTCCGCCATGAGCTGAGGGCCAAGAGAATCGCCTACGCCGTGCATGGCCATGACGACGGGATATTCCGGGAGCTGCGCTGCCAGGGCCTGCATTTCAGCCTTGAGCCGTTCCATAGAGGCAGAGATAGCGTTCAGCGCATCAATGGCCTGCCGGACCATGGTTTTGGTCAGGGCGTCCCTGGGGAGCATGGCGATCAGGTCCTGTGCTCCGGCGTGGACCTCAACGGCTTTGCTCTGGCTGAAGTTGTAGCCATGCCGTTTACACCACTTGCGGTAACGCTCGGCAAAGGCAGTGAGGCTCATGTTCCGCACACAGTCCACATGCCAAAAGGTCGTGGCAAAGTCCACCCACTTCTGGCTGCCGTCCTCACGGACAGGGCTGTCAAATAGGGCGTTGACACCGGGATAGGTCTGGTCAAGAAGGGCGATGAGGTTATTTTTCATCATCGTCTTAGTCTTGGTGTATAGACTCTGCTGCCGGTTCAGTGTTTTCAGTTGCATTCGAATCGTATCCATGGGTGTATGTTGGCGCAATTCTGCCCAGTTGTCAATACCGTACCGGGCAATCTTGCGGGAATCCGCCTTGTCTGTTTTCACTTTGCGCAGGGTGTTATTTCCGTAGTCCTTGATGAGCTTCGGATTGACTGCACTGACGAAGACGCCCTCATCATGAAGAAAGCGGGCTACTGGCTCATAGTACCGTCCGGTGTGCTCCATGACTACCCGTGTCTCACCGTCCAGGCTTTTCAAGTAGTCTGCCAGCTCCTTGAGTTCGCTGCCGGTGTGACCAATAGAAAATGGTTTTGCTACCACTTCTCCAAAAGGACGGAGGACAGACACCATGCTCTTTCCTTTGGAAACATCGATCCCTGCAACATTGTTCATATTGATCGCTCCTCATCATGGATTTGTTTTGGCGACCAGCCATTCCACCATTGCCGATCCAATCTATTTGATGACACGGGCGCACCAAGGAGGTGGCTCAACCTGCATAAATCGAACGCTGCGAATGAGAGGCTGGCTGACGGACTTCACTACGGACGCTATGGTCCTTGGAGGAACACATCAGGCCAAGACTCTCTCATTCTAACAGCTTTGGCAACGATGCGGAAAAAGACACGGCTGGCTGCCGTGCCTTAGACCGTAAATACATTGTAATAGGGAGGAACAACCATGTCACGCAAACGTTTCGGCAGGATTCTGGCAATGCTCTTGACTCTCACAATGCTTCTCTCCATGCTCCCTGCGATGGCGGCCGGGACGCAGGCCGCCGACAGTGTCTATCGCAACGGCAAAATTTATACTGTAGATGAAGAGTTTTCCATTGCCACCGCATTGGCAATCCAGGGCGACCGCCTGGTCTATGTGGGGGACGAGGCCGGTGTGGAGGCTTACATCGGCGCGAATACCAAGGTCGTGGATCTGGGCGGCAAGACTGTCATTCCCGGCCTGATCGAGGGCCATATGCACATCAACGGCCTGGGAGAGGACATGCTGGTTATCGACGCCTTCTGGAAGCCGAAGGACGTCATCCTGGCGGCCGTGAAGGCGGAGGCTGAGAAGGCCCAGCCCGGCGAGTGGATCCAGGGCAGCGGCTGGCTGAACACCGTGTGGGAGAACACCGACTATCCCACCAAGGAGGACCTGGACGCAGTGGCCCCCAACAACCCGGTCTACCTGAGCCGGGCAGACGGCCATATGTGCTGGGTCAACTCCATGGCCTTTGAGCTGGCCGGCATCACCAAGGACACCCCCAATCCCCAGGGCGGCGAATACCTGAAGACGGACAGCGGCGAGCTGCTGGGCTGCGTGACTGATACCGCCATGTACCCCATCAGCGGCCTGATCCCCGATTTCACTATCCAGCAGAAGAAGGATGCCCTGCTGATGGCCCAGGAGCAGCTGTTCTCCTACGGCCTGACCTCTGCCATGAACGCCGGTACCTCCGTGGAGTACCTGAACGAGGTTTACAGGCCGCTGTACGAGAGCGGACAGCTCAAACTGCGCTCCTATCTGCTGATGTCCCTGTCCTCCACAGAGGGCGAGCAGGCCGACTACCTGCGCACCACCGCGCCTCAGGGCGGCCTGTACAACAACCACATGGACGTGCGGGCGGTCAAGCTGTTCAGCGACGGCTCTCTGGGTGCCCGCTCCGCCGCCATGCTGGAGGATTACAGCGACCGGGCCGGTCATACCGGCAACAACCGCTATACCGATGACGAGATGTATGCTCTGGTGAAGCTGGCCTATGAGAACGGCTACCAGATGGGCAGCCACGCCATCGGCGACGCGGCCAACCACCAGCTTCTGGACTGCTATGAAAAGGTCTTGGCGGAGAACCCCAGAGAGGACCACCGCCTGCGGATCGAGCATTTCCAGATCCTGACCCTGGACGACATCCAGCGGGCCATCAATATGGGGGTTCTGCCCTCCATGCAGACCACCCACGCCACCTCTGACATGCTGATGGCCGAGGACCGCATCGGCACCGAGCGCATCAAGGGCGCCTATGCCTGGCGGACCATCATCGACAGCGGCAGCATTATCATCAACGGAACGGACGCCCCGGTGGAACTGGTCAACCCCTATCACAGCCTCTATGCGGCGGTGACCCGCAAGAGCCGCCTGGGCGAGCCCCCCGAGGGCTGGCACCCCGAGCAGTGCATGACCCGCGAGGAGGCCCTGCGCTCCTATACGAACTGGCCCGCCTACGGTGAGTTCAACGAGGACCTCAAGGGCTCCCTGGAGGTTGGCAAGCTGGCCGACTTCGTGGTCATCGACCGGGACTACATGACCTGCCCGGAGGAGGATATCAAGGACATCCAGGCGCTGCTGACCGTCTCCGGCGGCGAAGTGGTCTATCAGAAGGATACCTCTGTTCCCACCATCATGTGGAATGGCCTGCCCCTGACCTTTAACAGCGAGCTGATCGTAGAGCCGGGCAAGATCTATGTGCCGCTCAACGATGTGATCAACGGCATCAGCGCGGAGAAGCGCGCCGACGGCGCCAGCATGCTGGTCACCCTGAACGGCAAGTCCATCAAGCTGCCCGTCAAGACCGTAGACGGCGTGGATTATGTGGCGGTACGCGCCCTGTTCGAGGGCCTGGGCCGGAACGTGACCTGGTACGGCGACAGCCGGTGCGTCTCCATCGGTTGGCTCAAATAAGGATATTACAGCAAAAAAGCGGGGGGAGGCCCCCGCTTTTTTGCTGTTCTCCCCCTTTTCAAACCACCAGATATTGTGTATAATATTAAAATTAGCAAAAAAGGAGGCTGGAGCATGAACATCCAATGGTATCCCGGCCATATGACCAAGACCCGGCGGCAGATCCAGGCAGACCTGAAGCTGGTGGATCTGGTGGCCGAGGTCATTGATGCACGCATCCCCGTCTCCAGCCGGAACCCGGATCTGGACGAGCTGGTGGGGGAGAAGCCCCGCCTGATCGTACTCAATCGGGCCGATCAGGCCGATCCTGCGGGGACGAGGGCCTGGTGCGCCTGGTTTCGGGAGCGGGGATGGGCGGTACTGGAGACCAACGCCAGGGATGGAAAGGGTGTCAACCAGTTTTCCATTACCATAAAAAATGCAATGAAAGAGAAGCTGGAGCAGTGGAAGGCCAAAGGGATGGTAGGCCGCCCCATCCGGGTGATGGTAGTGGGGGTACCCAACGTGGGCAAGTCCACCTTCATCAATCAGGTGGCAAAGCGGAAATCCGCCAAGGCGGGGAACCGGCCCGGCGTCACCCGGGGCAGGCAGTGGGTCAGCGTGGATGCGGGACTGGATCTGTTGGATACTCCCGGAATCCTGTGGCCGAAGTTCGAGGATGAGGCCACCGGGCTGCACCTGGCCTTTACCGGTGCGGTGAAGGACGAGGTCATGGACGCGGAAACACTGGCCTGCCGCCTGCTGGAGCTGTTGGCGGCACGCTACCCCAATGCGCTGGAGCAGCGGTATCAGATCCCGGCGGACCTGTCCGGGCAGGGGTGGGAGCTGTTGGAAGCCTGCGGCCGTAAGCGTGGCTTCCTCATCTCCGGCGGCGAGGTGGATACGGAGCGCATGGCCAAGGTACTGCTGGACGAATACCGGTCTGGAACGTTAGGAAATATTACGCTGGAACTTCCGCCGGTGGAGTGAGGGAGACGCGATGGATCTGTGGGAACCGGAACGGGCCTGCTGGGCGGAAGGCGCAGCGCTGGTCTGCGGTGTGGATGAGGCCGGGGCCGGCCCTCTGGCCGGCGCGGTCTATGCCGCGGCGGTGATCCTGCCGCCGGAATGGAAGCTGGAGGGACTCAACGACTCCAAGCAGGTAAGCCCAAAGCGCCGGGAACGCCTCTTTGACCGCATCCGGGAACAGGCGTCGGCCTGGGCGGTGGCCTGGGCGGATGAACGGGAGATCGACGAGACCGATATCCTCAGCGCCCGGATACTGGCCATGCAGCGGGCCATCGACGGGCTTGCCCCGGCCGCAGACTTTGCCCTGATCGACGGAAACCGGGATCGCGGCAGGGCGGCGGCGATCACCACGCCCCACCGCGCGATTGTAAAGGGAGACAGCCTGTCGGCCTCCATCGCTGCGGCCTCGATCCTGGCCAAGGTCAGCCGGGACCGCTATATGGAGGAGATGGCCCGGCGCTATCCGGAATATGAGTTTGAGCGCCATAAAGGCTACCCAACCCGCCGTCATTATGAGCTGCTGCGGAAATACGGCCCCTGTCCCATCCACCGCAGGACTTTTTTAAAAAAGCTGTGAGCGGGGCAGAGGCAAAGCTGCTGGGCCGCTGGGGGGAGGCCCTGGTGGCGGAAGACCTGCGAAGGCGGGGCTGGCGTATCGTAGCTGCGGGCTATCGTTCCCGCTTCGGCGAGATCGACCTGATCGCGGAGGACGGGCGTTATTTGGCGTTTGTAGAGGTAAAGCTGCGGAAAAGCGGCGCCTTTGCCCCGGCGCGGGCTTTTGTGGACCGGCGGAAGCAGGAGAAGCTGCGTATCACGGCGGAGTGCTGGCTGGCAGAGCATCCGGCCGGCGGTCTCCAGCCCCGGTTTGATGTGGCGGAGGTCTACGCGCCCCGGGGCCTGGGCACGGAGCGCCCTCAAATACAATATGTCTTAAACGCCTTTTGAAAGGGGTGGCAGGGACCATGCACAGCACCATCGATCTGTTTGACGGGCACTGCGACACGATCCTTCAGCGTTACTTATACGGCGGGAGCCTGCGGAGGAACGAGGGCCATGTGGATCTGGAACGCGCGGGCAAATACCGCCGCTACGCCCAGTTTTTTGCCCTCTTCGGCGCGGCGGAGGACTTCCCGGGCAGGGATCTGCGGCGCTTGCGGCTGGGGGAGCTGTTCCGGGAGGAGTACGCCGTGTTCCAGCGGGAGATGGCGGAGAACCGCGACCGGGTCGTCCACTGCCGCACGGCGGACCAGGCGGCGGACGCCTTTGCCGCCGGGAAGACCGCGGCCTTTTTGTCCGCCGAGGGCGGGGAACTGCTGGACTGCTCTCTGGAGCGGCTGGAGGAGGCCTGGCGTCTGGGCGTGCGGGCGGTGAACCTCACCTGGAACCACGCCAACGACCTCTCCGGGAGCAATGCCGAGGAGACGGACCGGGGCCTGTCCGCCCAGGGCCGCGCGTTTGTGGACCAAATGGGGCGGCTTGGTATGCTGGTAGACGTCTCCCACCTGTCCGACCCGGGCTTCTGGGACGTGGCGGAGCGGGTAGACGGCCCGTTTTTGGCCAGCCATTCCAATTCCAGAGCCGTATTTTCTCACCCCAGAAGCTTGACCGACGCGCAATTTACTGCCATAATAGACCACAACGGCGTGGCCGGGCTGAATTTGTATGCCCGCTTCCTGGGGGAACGGGCGGACGTGGATACGGTCGTGGCCCATCTGGAGCATTGGCTGGAACTGGGGGGCGAACAAAACGTCTGCCTGGGCGGCGATCTGGACGGCTGTTCCCTCCTGCCGGAAGGGATCAAAGGCATCCAGGACCTGGACCGGCTCTGGGAACGGCTTTTGCAGCGAAATTACAGCGAGGCGCTTTTGCGCGCTCTGTTTTTCGAGAATCTAATGAGGGTAGTGAGCGAAGTATGTACTATGTGAGCACGAGAAACAAGGAGGACCGGCGCACGGCCGCCCAGGCCATCGCCCAGGGACTGGCTGCAGACGGGGGACTGATGACCCCGGAGGTCTTCCCCAAGCTGTCCCAGAACGCCCTGGAGACCATGCGGGACATGTCCTATCAGCAGCGGGCCGTCTATGTCATGGGGAGCTTTTTGGATGATTTCACCTCTTCCGAGCTCTCGGCTTTTGCCTCCAGGGCGTATGGGCCGGATAAGTTCGATGTGAAGGCGGTGGCTCCGGTCCGGGACGTGGACGGGAACACCTACTGCCTGGAACTGTGGCACGGCCCCACCTGCGCGTTCAAGGATATGGCGCTGCAGATGCTGCCCCACCTGCTTTCCGCCGCGCTGGTGAAGAACCAGGAGGAGAAGACGGTGTGCATCCTGGTGGCGACCTCCGGCGACACGGGCAAGGCCGCGCTGGAGGGCTTCAAGGATGTGGAGAAGACCCGTATCCTTGTCTTCTATCCCAAGGACGGCGTGTCCGCCATCCAGCAGCTGCAGATGGTCACCCAGGAGGGCGAAAACGTGGGCGTGTGCTCCGTAGTGGGCAATTTCGACGACGCCCAGACCGGCGTGAAGCGTCTCTTCGCCGACCCCGCTCTGCGGGAGCAGCTGGCCGGGCGCGGCTTCTTTCTCTCCTCCGCCAATTCCATCAACTGGGGCCGCGTCCTGCCGCAGATCGTCTACTACATCTCCGCTTACTGCGACCTGATGCGGGATGGGAAGCTCCAGAAGGGCGAAGCGCTGAACGTATGCGTGCCCACCGGAAATTTCGGCAACATCTTGGCCGCCTATTATGCAAAGACCATGGGCGTGCCCATCGGAAAGCTGATCTGTGCCTCCAATTCCAACAATGTGCTGACCGATTTTCTGCGCACCGGCGTATATGACCGTAACCGCACCTTTTATAATACCATGTCCCCCTCCATGGACATCCTCATCTCCTCCAATCTGGAGCGGCTGCTCTTCGCCCTCACCGGCCATGACGACGCCGAGGTGCGGGATTATATGGCCCAATTGAACCAGGAGGGCCGCTACGAGGTGAGTCCCGTCCTCAGGGATAAGCTGGGCAAGCTCTTTGCCGCCGGGTACTGCGACGACACGCGTACCCAGCAGGTCATCGGCCGCATGTGGAACGAGCATAAGTATCTGATCGACCCCCACACGGCCGTCGCCTTCGAGGTACTGGACCAGTACCGAAAGGAGACGGGGGATGCATCGCCGGCTCTGGTGGCCTCTACCGCCAGTCCGTTCAAGTTCTGCGACAGCGTGCTGGGCGCTCTGGGCGTTACGGAGCTGGAGCAGGGCACCGCCATTCTGGAACAGCTCTCCGCCCGGACGGGCGTGGCCGCCCCCGCGCCGCTGGCCGGATTGAAGGACAAGAGCGTACGCTTTGCACAGAACGTGGAGAAGGACCATATGGTGGACCAGGTCCTGGAGCTGCTGAAATAAGATGGCCCTGTACGCGATCGGGGATACCCACCTCTCTTTGGCCTCCGATAAGCCCATGGATGTGTTCGGCGGCGGCTGGGAAGGGTATGTGGATAAGCTGAGAGAGGGGTTCCGGGCAGTGCGGCCGGAGGACACGGTAGTGCTCTGCGGCGATCTGTCCTGGGCCATGGGCCTGGAGGAAGGGGCGCGGGATTTTGCCTTTCTGGACGCGCTGCCGGGCCGCAAGCTGCTGCTGAAGGGAAACCACGATTACTGGTGGAATACCTCCGCAAAAATGAACCGCTTTTTTGCGGAGCACGGCTGGAAAAGCCTGAATATCCTTCACAATAACTGCTATGAATACGGGGAATATGCCCTGTGCGGAACCCGGGGCTGGTTTTATGAGGAAAAGGGGGAACAGAAGGTCTTCAAGCGGGAACTGATCCGCCTGGAGGCCTCCCTGAAGGCGGCGGGGGAGCGGCCGAAGCTGTGCTTTCTCCACTACCCGCCCTGCTATCAGGGCTATACCTGTCCGGAGATCCTTGCCCTTCTGGAGCAGTACGGCGTGGAGCGCTGCTATTACGGCCATCTCCACGGCGGCAGCCATAAGCTGGCGGTGGAGGGGCGGTACGGCGCGGTGGAATATCATCTGGTTTCCGCCGACTACCTGGGCTTCCGCCCACAAAAAATCTGCGAATAATGCAAAAAAAGTATGGAAATTTTCCTGCATATCTGATAGTATAGAGCGGATAACGCGAAAGATGGCACCGTTGGCGCGAAAGCGGCGCTCCGGGGCCTGACAGGAGGAAGTAAACAACATGAATGTCAAGAGCGTCGAGAAACAGGAGAAGAGCACGGTCGAGTTGGTCATCGAGGTGGGCAAGGAGGAATTCGAAGCCGCCGTCGAGAAGGTCTACAAGAAGCAGCGCGGCAATATCAGCGTGCCCGGCTTCCGTAAGGGCCATGCCCCCCGAAAGATCATCGAGGGGATGTACGGCTCCGGCGTGTTCTATGAGGACGCTATCAACGAAATCTATCCTGAGGCCTATGCCCAGGCGATCGAGCAGGAGAAGCTGGACGCCGTTGCCTGGCCCAAGGTGGAGATCGTGGACGTGGGCAAGGAGGGGCTGACCTTCAAGGCTGTGGTCACCGTTCGTCCCGAGGTCAAGCTGGGCGACTATAAGGACCTGACGGCCGAGAAGAACGAGGTCACCATCTCCGACGAGGACATCGACAATGAGCTCAAGCCCTTTATCAGCCGCGCTACCCGTGTGGTCACCGTGGAGCGGGAGGCCAAAAACGGCGATACCGTGGTCATTGATTTCGAGGGCTTTCAGGACGGCGTGCCCTTTGAAGGCGGCAAGGCCGAGGGCCACAGCCTGGAGCTGGGCTCCGGTTCCTTCGTGCCCGGCTTCGAGGAGCAGCTGGTGGGCGCCAAGGCGGGCGACGAGAAGGAGCTGGATATCACCTTCCCCGAGGATTATCACGAGGATCTGGCCGGCAAGGCCGTGGTCTTCAAGGTGAAGGTCAACGAGGTCAAGGAGAAGCAGGAGCCTGCGGTGGACGACGAGTTTGCCAAGGACGTGTCCGAGTTCGATACCCTGCCCGACTTCAGGAAGGATCTGGCCGACAAGCTCAGGGAGCGCCGCCAGACCCAGGCCCAGCGGGACTTTGAGGAAGCGATCATGACCCAGGTCATGGACAATATGGAAGTGGAGATCCCCGACGCGATGGTGGACTTCCGCGCCGAGCAGCTCGTCAACGATATGGCTCAGCGCATCCAGGCCCAGGGCATCCCCTTTGAGCAGTATCTGGCCATGACCGGCATGAATATGGACATTATGCGCGAGCAGGCCAAGACCGCCGCCCTGGAGCGGGTCCGCCGTGAACTGGCGCTGAGCGCCGTAGCCGCGGCCGAGGCGCTGGAGATCACCGACGAGGAGCTGGATGCGGAGTACAAGCGCCTGGCCGAGCAGTACAAGGTCAGCGAGGAAGAGGCGAAGACCAACCTCTCCGCCGACGATGTCCGGAAGGAGCTGCTGGACCGGAAGGCGGAGCGCGTGATCCTGGACAGCGCCAAGCAGGGCAAGCCGGCTGCCAAGAAGAAGGCCGCCAAGAAGACCGCCAAGAAGGCGGAGGAAGAAGAGCCGGCCGGCGGGGACGAGGAGAAGCCCAAGAAGACCACGGCCCGGAAGAAGACCGCCAAGAAGGCGGAGGAAGAAGAGGCTTCTGCGGACGAGGGCAAGGCGGAGGAATAAGTTGCCGTACGGCGGGCATACTGTGGTGTGTGACTGCCCGCCGGTGGTGGGATGGTCAGAGCCGGGCAGCCGGCTCCGACATCAAATAAAAGGAGATCCAAAACCATGAGCTTAGTTCCCTATGTAGTAGAACAGACCAACCGGGGCGAGCGGTCTTATGATATTTTCTCCCGGCTGCTCAACGACCGCATTATCTTCCTGGGCGAGGAGGTCAACGCGACCACGGCCAGCCTGGTGGTGGCCCAGCTGCTGTATCTGGAAGCCCAGGACCCGGATAAGGATATCCAGTTCTACATCAACAGCCCCGGCGGCTCCGTCACCGACGGTATGGCCATTTACGACACCATGCAGTACGTCAAGTGTGACGTTTCCACCATCTGCATCGGTATGGCCGCCAGCATGGGCGCGTTTCTGCTGTCCTCCGGCGCCAAGGGCAAGCGTTTGGCGCTGCCCAACGCCGAGATCATGATCCATCAGCCTTCTGCCGGCACCCAGGGCCAGATCACCGATATGGCGATCCATCTGAAGCGCTTGGAGATCATCAAAAAGCGTATGAACCACATCCTGGCCGGCAACACCGGTAAAAGTGTGGAGGAGGTTACCGCCGCCTGCGAGCGGGACAACTTCATGTCTGCCGAGGAGGCCCAGGAATACGGCCTGATCGACAAGGTCATCTATCAGCGCTGATCGAATCATAGGGGAGCGGGGATGCCATCGGCCCCGCTCCCTTGCGGTCTTCTCCCGGAAACCGCCTCCGTCACCCTCCGCGCGCCGGTTGGAACGGGGGTTCCGGAACCTTTTTGAGTTGAGGTAACACAATGCCGAAAAACGACGAACGCAACAAATCGGTCCGCTGCTCTTTCTGCGGCAAGCATCAGGAGCAGGTGAACCGTATCATCGCAGGCCCGGGCGCCTACATCTGCAACGAGTGCGTCCATCTGTGCATGAGCATCCTGGACGACACCTACGACCCGGAGGAGCCGTTTTCTCCCGATATCCCGGACGTGATCCCCACGCCCCGGGAGATCCGTGATGTCCTGGACCAGTATATCATCGGACAGGAGGACGCCAAGGTCGCCCTGTCCGTTGCCGTGTACAACCACTACAAGCGCATTTACTTCGGCGGCGGGGAGGATGTGGAGCTGCAAAAGAGCAACATTCTGCTCATGGGGCCAACCGGCTGCGGCAAGACGCTCTTTGCCCAGACCCTGGCCCGCATCCTGAAGGTGCCCTTCGCCATCGCCGACGCCACCACGCTGACCGAGGCAGGCTACGTGGGCGACGACGTGGAAAACATCCTGCTGCGTCTGGTGCAGGCCGCCGACTATGATGTGGAGCTGGCGGAGCGGGGCATCATCTATGTAGACGAGATCGACAAGATTGCCCGCAAGAGCGAGAATACCTCCATCACCCGGGATGTATCCGGCGAGGGCGTGCAGCAGGCTCTGCTGAAGATCCTGGAGGGTACCGTGGCCAACGTCCCGCCCCAGGGCGGGCGCAAGCACCCCCATCAGGAATTCATTCAGATCAACACCAAAAATATCCTCTTTATCTGCGGCGGTGCGTTTGACGGGATGGAAAAGATCATCGAGCAGCGGCTGGATAAGAAGACCATCGGCTTCGGCGCGGAGATTCAGCGGAAGAAGGAGAAGGACAATACCGCTGTCTTCAAGCAGGTCCAGCCCCACGATCTGCTGAAGTTCGGTATCATCCCGGAACTGGTGGGCCGCCTGCCGGTCATCACGACCCTCAGCGCCCTGAACAAAGAGCAGCTGGTACGTATCCTCACACAGCCCAAAAATGCCCTGGTCAAGCAGTACCAGAAGCTGCTGGAGTACGATATGGTGGATCTGGAGTTCCAGCCCGCCGCGCTGGAAGCGGCTGCGGACCAGGCCATCGAGCGCGGGATCGGCGCCCGGGGACTGCGGGCCGTGTTGGAGGAGGTCATGACCCGGGTGATGTACGACGTACCTTCCGACCCCACCATTACCAAGGTCACCATCACGCCGGAGAGCGTAGCGGATCACGTGCCGCCCGCCGTCGAGCATGATCCTGAGCGCACCGAGCGGCCCCGCCTGGGCGGCGCTGCCCTGCGCGCCGAACAGGGCGGCACTGCGCTGCGGGGGAACGTATCGTAACGAAAGCCATCTGGATACCAGCGGGGCGGGGGAGGTTCCCTCGCCCCACTGTGGCATCTATTCCTGTTTTCCGAGAGGAAGTGAATGTTCATGGAATCGAATCTGCCGGTCACCATGCCTGCGCTTGCCTTGCGGGGCCTGACCGTATTCCCCAATATGCTGCTCCACTTCGACGTGGGGCGTGAGGCGTCGATCAAAGCGCTGGATGAGGCCATGACCACCGGGCAGCCGGTTTTCCTGGTCGCTCAGCGTGACCTCTCTGTGGAGAGCCCGCAGCTGAACGACCTTTACACCATTGGAACCATCTGTAACGTACGCCAGATCCTCCGCCTGCCCGGGGACAACGTGCGGGTGATGGTGGAGGGGGTCAGCCGGGGGCGGATGCACAGCCTGCCCCAAACCAGTCCCTATCTGATGGCGGAGGTGGAGGAGATCCGGCCCGAGGAACCGGTGAAGCGCTCCGCCCGGACTGAGGCGCTGATCCGCCAAACCTATGAGCTGTTTGAGCGCTATATCGAGCTGGCCCCCAAGATGACGCCGGATATCCTCCTGTCCGTATTGGCCAGCGAAGACCCGGGCTATATTGCCGATTATATTGCCCAGAACCTGGCAATGCGCACCGGCGACAAGCAGGCGGTGCTGGAGGAGCTGCGTCCCGTCCGGCGCCTGGAACTGCTCTGCCGCACGCTCCGCCGGGAGGTGGAGATCCTGGAGCTGGAGCAGGATATGCAGGGAAAGGTCCGGGACCAGCTCACCCGCAGCCAGCGGGACTATTTCCTGCGGGAGCAGATGAAGGTCATCCAGCAGGAGCTGGGGGAGGAGAATCCGGGCAGCGACAGCGAGCTGACGGAATATCGCCGGAAGATCGCCCATGCAAAGCTCCCCGGCGAGGTGGCGGAAAAGCTGCTGAAAGAAGTAGGGCGCCTGGAAAAACAGCCTTTCGGCTCTGCCGAGGCCACCGTCATCCGCAACTACCTGGACGTGTGTCTGGAGCTGCCCTGGGGCAAAAAGACCAGGGAGCGCGTCGATGTGGCCGCAGCCCGCAAGGTGCTGGACGCCGACCATTACGGCCTGGAAAAGGTAAAGGAGCGTATCCTTGAATTTCTGGCGGTCAAGCAGCTGGCGCCGGAACTGAAAGGGCAGATCATCTGCCTGGTAGGCCCTCCGGGCGTGGGCAAGACCTCCATCGCCATGAGCGTGGCACGGGCGCTGCACCGGAAGATGGCGCGGATTTCCCTGGGCGGCGTCCATGATGAGGCCGAGATCCGCGGCCACCGGAAGACCTATGTGGGCGCCATGCCGGGACGTATCATCGAGGCAGTGCGCCAGGCGGGCACATCCAATCCGCTCCTGCTGCTGGATGAGATCGACAAGCTGGGCAACGACCAGCGGGGCGATCCCTCCTCGGCCCTGCTGGAGGTATTGGATGCCGAGCAGAACAGTACCTTCCGGGATCATTTTCTGGAGGTCCCCTTCGATTTGTCCGACGTGCTTTTCCTGACCACGGCCAACACCACGGACACCATTCCGCGGCCCCTGCTGGACCGGATGGAGATCATCGAGCTGACCAGCTATACCGATGAGGAGAAGCTCCAGATTGCCAGGGACCATCTGCTGCCCAAAGAGCGCAGGCGCCACGGCCTTCGCCCCGCTCAGATGAAGGTGACCGACGACGCCATCCGGGAGATCATCCGGGGCTATACCCGCGAGTCCGGTGTGCGCGTGCTGGAGCGGCAGCTGGCCGCCCTGTGCCGCAAGGCCGCTATGCATCTGGTCTCCAATGGTGTAAAGTCGGTTCGCGTTACAGGAGACAATTTGGAAGAATTCCTGGGCGTGCGCCGGTTCCACCCGGAGCGCCTGCCCCGTATGGAGCAGGTGGGGGTGGTCAACGGCCTGGCCTGGACCAGCGTGGGCGGCGAGATCCTGGAGGTGGAGGTCAACGTGGTCCCCGGCTCCGGCAAGGTGGAGCTCACCGGCAACCTGGGCGATGTAATGAAGGAGTCCGCCCATGCGGCGCTCTCCTATATCCGCAGCCGGGCGGCCACGCTGGGCATTGAAGCCGATTTCTATAAGACCAAAGACCTGCACGTCCACTTCCCCGAGGGAGCGGTCCCCAAGGACGGCCCCTCCGCCGGCATCGCGATCACTACCGCCATGGTTTCCGCTCTCACCGGGGCTCCGGTGAAGCGTGAAATCGCGATGACGGGCGAAGTTACGCTGCGGGGGCGTGTGCTTCCCATCGGCGGCTTGAAGGAGAAGACCATGGCCGCCTACCGCAATGGGATCAAGACGGTGTTCTTACCCATGGATAACCAAAAGGATCTGGAGGAGATCGATCCGACCGTCCGCGCCGCCCTGCAGTTTATTCCCGTGGAGCAGGTGGACGCGGTGCTGGCCCAGGCGCTGGACCTGGGCGGGCGGGAGGAAGGACTGCTCCGGGCGCGGCCCGTGGAAAACGCCGCTCAGGGGCAGAATCTCCCCAGCTTCAAGCAGTAAAGGAGCGAATATGAGCGTCAATCTGCAAAAGGCGGAGTTTGTCCGTTCTGCCGCCAAGGCGTCCGATTTCCCTCGGGACCGCCTGCCCCAGGTGGCTTTCGCGGGCCGCTCCAATGTGGGCAAGTCGTCGGTCATCAACCGGCTTTTGAATCGGAAGAATCTCGCGCGGGTCGGCGCGGCGCCGGGGAAGACCACCCACATCAACTATTTCCTCATCGATGAGAAATTCTATCTGGTGGATCTGCCCGGCTATGGCTATGCCAAGGTCTCCAAGGGGGAGCGTGAGCGCTGGGGACGCCTGATGGAGGAGTGGTTTTCCGACAATACGCTGATGACCCTGGGCATGATGATCGTGGACGCCCGGCACAAGCCAACCGCAGACGACCAGACCATGGCGGAGTGGTTCCAGGGCAGCGGCCGTCCCTTCGCGGTCGTGGCCAACAAGCTGGATAAGCTGAAAAAGAGCGAGATCGCGTCCAACCTGGCCCGGATTCGGGAGACGCTTGGCCTGGACGAAACTGTAAAGGTGATCCCCTTTTCAGCAGAAAAGGGAGACGGAAAGCAGGAGCTGCTGGAACTGATCCTGGCGCATGCGGGGGAGCATTTATGAAATACGTGAAGTTGGAGCGGGACGGCGGCAGCGTGTGGGGCGTGCTCCAGGGCGATCTGGTACGCACTCTGGCCGCGCCGCCCTTTGATGGGATCTGCTATGACGGAAAGAGCCTGCCTCTGGCGGACTGCCGTCTGATGGCCCCCTGCGCGCCCGCCAAGATCGTCTGTGTAGGGAAAAACTATTATGATCATGCCGTCGAGATGGGGGACGGGGTGCCGGAACGTCCCATCCTGTTCCTCAAAGCCCCCAATACGCTCAACCGCCCGGAGGGGGAGGTCCACGCCCCTGCCTTTGTGGGGCGGCTGGACTACGAAGGGGAGTTGGCCTTTGTGATCCGGAAACGGGCGAAAGACGTGAAGGCGGAGGAGTATGCCCGGTACATCCTGGGCTATACCTGTCTCAATGACGTGACCGCCCGTGATGTGCAAAAGAGCGACGGACAGTGGACCCGAGGCAAGAGTATGGACGGCTTCGCCCCCGTGGGCCCGCTGGTCACCGATGAGGTAGACCCTTCGGCGCTGGAGCTGGAGACACGGCTCAACGGTACGGTGGTCCAGTCGGGGAACACATCCCAGTTTATGACCCGGATTCCGGAGCTGCTGGCCTTCATCACCGCGTCCATGACGCTGGAGCCCGGCGACGTGGTGACCACCGGCACCCCCGCGGGCATCGGGGCGATGAAGCCGGGCGACACGGTGGAGGTCGCGATCCAGGGGATCGGGGTTCTGCGCAGCCACGTCGTATAGAGCGCTTTGCAGCGCACGGTGCGTCCCTGACCGGACGCACCGTGCGCTTGTCTGTCTCCCGAACGGTGAAAAAGGATGGAAATATCCCGCGCCTTGTGTTAATATACTACTGTATGTCCAAAGCGGTCCGTATGCCTGATGATGGAGGTAACTGATTTGACTTATTTGATGTCGATCCTTATGGGGATCATCCAGGGGGTGGCTGAATTCCTGCCCATCTCCAGTTCTGGCCACCTGGCCCTGTTCCAGGCCTTTTTCGGCATGGAAAACGTGGAAGAAAGCCACCTGTTTTTCACCGTCCTGCTCCATTTCGGCACGCTGGTCTCCGTGTGTTTGGTCTACTGGCGGGACATCGTGGAGATGATCCGGGAATTCTTTCTCGGGATCGCCTCCCTGGCCGGGAAGAAGGGGACGGGCGCAACGCCGCCTCCGGCCCGGCGTTTGGTGATGCTCATCATCGTGGCCACGCTGCCGCTGTTCGTGATGGTCCTCTTTCAGGACGCATTGGAGTCCCTGTTCTCCAATGTGATCCTGGTTTCCTGCGCCCTGATCGCCACCGGCTTTATCCTCTTTTTCTCCGACCGGCTGGCCCATGGCCGCAAGAGTGCGAAAAATGCCACGGTGGCGGACGCGCTCATCGTGGGCTGCGGACAGGCCATCGCCGTCATTCCCGGGCTCTCCCGCTCCGGTACCACCATCTCCGTGGGCATGCTGCGGGGCTTTGACCGGAATTTTGCCGTGCGCTTTTCCTTTCTGATGTCCCTGCCCGCCGTGCTGGGGGCCAACATCCTCTCCCTGAAGAGCGCGCTGGAAACCGGTTTTGATCACAGCCTGCTGCCGGTCTACCTGGTGGGCGTTGTGGTGGCCGCGGTCGTGGGCTATTTCGCCATCCGGCTGGTGAAGCTGCTGGCCGACCAGGGCAAGTTCGGAAAGTTTGCCTATTACTGCTGGGGCGTGGGCCTTGGCAGCCTGATCGCCGGGATCGTGAAGATGGCGGTGCTCCACTGAGTTCAGCTGCGGCCCCGGCGGCCGGTATGCCGGGGCCGTTTTCGGCTCCAAATCCTCGAAAGGACTGATGCGCAATGGCCACAGCACAAAAGAAGACCACGGGCGGGAAGCGGACAAGCACTGCCGCCCGCAGTACGACCACGCGGAAAAAAGCGCCGCCGCCCCCGAAACCCGTCCGGCGGGAGGTCGGGGCCGTGGTGTGCCTGCTGCTGGCCATTTTTGCCGCGTTCGGGTACGTTCCCATTGAGGCCATCTTCGTGGACTTTTTCTGCGGTACCGTCAAGGGACTGATTGGCTACGGCTATTGGCTGCTGTCCCCCATGCTTCTCATCGCCAGCGGTATCCTGGCGTTCCACCGGGGACGCCCGGTGCGCCTGCGGGTGTGGTGCGCACTGCTGACGCCGGTGCTGACGGGCTGTTTGCTGCACCTGATCCTGGCAAGGGGGGAATACGTCTGGAGCATGGCGCTGGTCAAGAGCCTGTGGACGCAGGGACAGGCCCTCCAGAGCGGCGGCCTGGTCAGCGGCGTCATTGCCCTAGCCCTGACGGCGGTGTTCAGCAAGCCGGGCGCGGGAGTCATTTTCGTACTGGCGGCCATCCTTATGGTGATGGCTGCCTTCCATGTGACGCCGGCGGACGTGGTGGACGCTGTGCGGTCCCGTCCCCGGGCCGAGTATGAGGAGGAAGAACTGCCTGAGCCCGCCCCCAGGGAGCGCCGCCGCCGGGTGAAAGAGACGGCCGCATCCGCTGCCGCGGGCGCCACGTCCCGGCGCAGGGCGGAGATCGATATTCCAGTGGACGACGGTCCGCTGGCAGGGAAGCCCGCTGAAGTGGAGCCGGTGGCCAAGAAGGAGCGGTTCTTCAACCGCAGGCCTTCCGTGCCGACGCCGGATCAGGTACTGGCCGGGGAGGCCTCCGTTCCGGCGGACGGGCCTGCCGCGCCCGCGGCGCCGGTCCCGCCCATGCCGCCTGCGGCGGCGGAGTTGGCTCCGGCGCAGGCGGAACCCGTGCCGGAGCATGGCCCCGCACCGGAACCGGTCCCCATGCCGCCCATGCCGGAGATCGAACGGGAGCCCGCCGTGGGCAAGGGAAAGAAGGGAGAGACCGCCCAGGCCGCCGCGGAGGTGGCCCAGGATATTGCAAAAAATCTGGAGAGCGGCCCCCCCGTCTATCAATATCCGCCGGTCTCCCTGCTGAAAGAGGGGAGCGGTCTCTCCGCCAGCGACGTAGCCGGGGAGCTGCGGGCCAACCAGGTCCGTCTGTCGGATACCATCCGCTCCTTCGGCATCGACGCCAACATTGCCAATGTGACCCGAGGACCCTCGGTGACCCGGTATGAGGTGGAGCTGGATCAGGGTGTGCGGCTGAACAAGCTGACCAATCTGGCCGACGATATCGCCCTGGCGCTGGGAGCCACCGGCGTGCGGATCGCCCCTATCCCGGACAAGATCTCCATGGTGGGCATCGAGGTGCCCAACAAGCTGGTCTCTCCGGTACACATCCACGAGGTCATCGATTCCCGGGCGTTCCGGGACAACCCCTCCAAGGTGGCCTTTGCCGTGGGCAAGGATATCGGGGGCAACTGCATCGTAGGCAACATTGCCAAACTGCCCCATCTGCTGATCGCGGGTACCACCGGCTCGGGTAAATCGGTATGCACCAACTCCCTGATCATTTCCCTGCTCTATAAGGCTACGCCGGAGGAGGTACGCCTGATCATGGTGGACCCCAAGATGGTGGAGCTGGGCATCTACAACGGGATCCCGCACCTGCTGATTCCGGTGGTCACCGACCCGAAAAAGGCCGCCGGGGCGCTTCAGTGGGCCGTGGTGGAGATGATGAAGCGCTACCGTTCCTTCTCCGAGATCGGGGTGCGGGATCTGGCCAGCTACAACGCGCATGCCGCCAAGACCGAGGGCATGGAGAAGATGCCGCAGATCGTGGTGGTCATCGACGAGCTGGCCGATCTGATGCTGGTGGCGGCCAAGGAGGTGGAGGAATCCATCTGTCGGGTGGCTCAAATGGGCCGCGCCGCGGGGATGCACCTGATCATTGCCACCCAGCGGCCTTCCGCCGACGTGATTACCGGGCTGATGAAGGCGAATATCCCCAGCCGCATCGCTTTCGCGGTGGCCTCCAGTTTGGAGTCCCGCATCATCCTGGACACCACCGGCGCGGAAAAGCTGGTGGGCCGGGGCGACATGCTTTATTTTCCCCTGGGGACCGGAAAGCCCCAGCGGGTCCAGGGCTGCCTGATCTCCGACGAGGAGGTGGCCGCCGTGGTGGGCTTTATCAAGGAAAACAGCGGCAGCGCGGAATATTCGGATGAGATCATCCATGAGATCGAACAGCACGCCGCCGAGAAGGAGAAGGGAAGCAAGGGCGTGGGCGGCTCCGCGCCCGAAGAGGTGGGGGACGATTATGACGAACTGCTCCCCGCCGCCATCGAGGTGGTGGTAGAGACCGGTATGGCCTCGGTCTCCATGCTCCAGCGGCGGCTCAAGCTCGGTTATTCCAGGGCCGCCCGTCTGGTGGATCAGATGGAGGAGAAGGGCGTCGTGGGGCCCTTTGAGGGCTCCAAGCCCCGGCAGGTGCTCATTACCAAGGAGCAGTGGCAGGAGATGCAGTTCAAGCAGGGGATGGTGGACGCTGCGCCCGAGGGCGTGCCCGACGAACTGGAGTTCGAGGGAGACGCCGTCCCCCAGGGCCGGGACCTGCCCCCCTTCGACCCGGGCGGAGACTTTTAAACCAACTGGAAGCGCCTTGAAGCCGGAGGGCGCAGACTCCTCGAAGGAGTCTGCGCCCTCCGGCTTTTGGTATGCCGGCCGCCTCGCACCAGGCGGACCGGCTTGTTTTTTTGCGTGCCGGTCATAAAGTGGGACGAGCGTTCATAGGATGTGCCAGTACGAAAGAAGGACGTGAATGGTGATGTATGAGAAGGACATCCTGCGGTTTCATCAGGCAGCGGCGCTGCTGCCGCCGGAACAGCGCCGTGCGCTGGAGCGGCTGGACGACGCCGTGAAGGCGCGGACGGAGGAAATCCGCCTGCGGGCGGGGCAGCCGGTCAGCCTGGTGCTGCCGGAGGGAGAGATCACCCTGCCCGGCTGGGAACGGCCCGTTCGGACGGCCGAACTGGCCCTGCTGCTGGAGATCGCCACCCAGGCCTCGGCCCACACGGCGCTCTCCCAGGTGCGAAGCGGCTTTTTTACCGTCCGGGGCGGGCACCGCCTGGGCATCTGCGGAAGCGGTGTGGTAAAGGACGGCGCGGTGTGGAACCTGCGGCAGGTCTCCTCGCTGGCTCTGCGGATCGCCCGGGAAGCGGTCGGGATCGCCGCTCCGATCCTGGACAGGCTTTGGGCGGGGGAGGAGCTGCTCAGCACACTGATCCTCTCGCCGCCCGGCTGGGGCAAGACCACGCTGCTGCGGGACCTGATCCGGGCGCTCTCCGATGGAGACGGGGTCCCCGCCCGGCGGGTGGGCGTGGCCGACGAACGGGGCGAGCTGGCCGGCGTATGCGAGGGCGTCCCACAATTCCGGGTGGGGCGGCGCACCGACGTCATGGACGGCTGTCCGAAAAGCGCGGGCCTTCTGATGCTCCTGCGGGGCATGAACCCCCAGGCGCTGGCGGCGGACGAGATCACCGCGCCGGAGGATATCGCGGCGCTGGAGATGGCGGCCAACTGCGGCGTGTCCCTTCTGTGTACCGCCCATGGGGCTTCGCTGGAGGATCTGCGCCGGCGTGTGCTGTACCGGCGTCTGCTGGAGGCTCAGATCTTCCGCCGGCTGGTGGTCATCCGGCGGCAGGGGAGCCGGCGGTGCTATTCGGTAGAGGAGCTGGAACGATGCTGAAGCTGCTGGGGGTGCTGCTGCTGGCTGGGGGGACCGCCGCTGCAGGCTTTTGCGCTGCGGGACAGCTGACAAAGCGGGCCCGTGCGCTTCAGGCGCTCCTGGGTGCGCTGGAGCTGATGGAGCGGGAGCTTTCCTTCCGTCTGACTCCAATGCCGGAACTGCTGGAACGGCTTTCCCGGCAGGCCGATCCTCCGGCCGACGGGCTGTTTGCCGGTTGCCGGGAGGGACTCTCCAGTCTGGGGGAGCGGTCCCTGGCCGAGCTCTGGAAGGCGGGGGTGCGTCAGCCCGCCCTGCTGCTGGAAGCGGAAGAGCTCGCCCTGCTGGACGGCCTGGGCCAGGTGCTGGGAAGCTACGATGGAGAGGGCCAGCTGGCCGCTCTGGCTCAGACCTGCGCGGCGCTGGAGCGGGCGCTGGCGGAGGCCCGGTCGGAGCGCAAACGCATGGGAAGGGTCTATCAGACCCTTGGCCTGGCGGCCGGGGCGTTCCTGGCGATCTTACTGGTGTGATACCCGGCGCAGCCGCCGGAAAGGAAAGGGTAACGGAATATGGATGTGGATTTGATTTTCAGGATCGCGGCCATCGGAATCCTGGTCTCGGTGCTCAATCAGGTGCTCTCCCGCTCGGGGCGGGACGAGCAGGCGACCATGACCACCTTGGCGGGACTGGTGGTGGTGCTGATGATGGTAGTACGGGAGATCAGCGATTTGTTCGAGCTGGTAAAGACCCTGTTCGGGCTGTAGCGGGATGGACGAGATCGGACGGGCCGCCGCCGTTGCCGTGGCCGCGGCGATCTGCGCGGTGGTGGTAAAAAAGAGCGCCGGGGAAGTGGCCGTGGTTCTTTCCCTGGCAGCGGGAGCGGCCATTCTCATCCTGACGCTGGGGGCGGTGGAGGGCGTACGGACGCTCATGGACGACCTGGCCGATGCGGCGGGGTTAGCCCCGGCGGTGCTGGCTCCTCTCATCAAGACGGTCGGCATCGCCATCCTGACCCGGGTCTGCGCCCAGGTCTGCCGGGATGCGGGGGAGGGGGGGATCGCCGCATTCCTGGAGACGGCGGGAGCGGCCATGGCGCTGTTCGTAGCGCTGCCGCTGCTGCGGGCGGTGCTGGATACGGTGATCGCTCTGCTGTAGCCATCCGCACGCACGGGCGCTGCCGCCCGCTCCGCAGCCCGGCAAGCCGTATTTCCCGGATCATCCTGCCTGTGAATCACAGGCGCTAAAACAGGAGATACCAATGAAAAAACGGATTTTGACCACAGCGGCGGCGCTGCTTTTGCTGGCCTGCCTTTGCCCGGCCCGGGCCGGCGACGTGCTCGCCGCCCAATCGGAGGCATTGGACCTGGATGGCCTGGAGGACGCGGCGGGAGATTACCTTCCGGGCACGGACAGCCCGGTGGACGCCAGCCTGGACGAGGGCATCCAGTACATATTGGACACCGGCAGCGGTCAGATCTTCGGCGTGGTGCGCAAGGCGCTGCGCAGCGGCATCCTGCTGCTGACGATCGTGCTGCTCTGCGCGCTGGCGGAGGGGGTGTACAGCGGTATCGGGGACGGCGCTACGGTAGACGTGGTGAGTCTGGTGGGCGCGCTGGCCATCACTGCAGTGGCGGTGGCGGACGCCCACTCCCTGATCGGCATGGGCCGGGAGGCCCTGGATCATATGGAGCTGTTCTCCAAAGCGCTGCTGCCTACCATCACGGCGGCGGCCGCCGCCAGCGGCTCTCCCGGCGGGGCGGTGGCCCGGCAAGTGGCGACCATGCTCTTCTCCGATGTGCTCATGACCCTCATCACGCGGCTGCTGATGCCGCTGGTGTACGCCTACATCGCCGCCAGCGTGGCCTATGCGGCGGTGGGGAACGAGGGCCTCAAGCGCATTGCAGGCGCCCTGAAGTGGGTGGTGACCAGCATCCTGACCGCCGTACTGCTGGTCTTCACCGGTTACCTGACGGTCAGCGGCGTCATCGCCGGAAGCGCCGATGCGGTGACCGTAAAGGCCGCTAAATTCGCCATGTCCGGCCTGGTGCCGGTGGTGGGCGGAATTCTTTCCGATGCGGCGGAGACGGTATTGGCCGGGGCCGGCATCCTGAAAAACGCGGTGGGCGTGTTCGGAATGCTGGTGGTCCTGTGTATGTGTATCGCCCCGTTTTTGCAGCTGGGCATCCACTACCTGGCCTACAAGCTGACCTCGGCGCTGAGCGCCACCGTCTCCGGAGGAAGGGTGGCCGGGCTCATCGACAGCATCGGCGGGGCCTTCGGACTGGTGCTGGGCATGACCGGCTCCTGCGCCCTGCTGCTGATTATTTCCATGGTGTCCGCCATTACGGCGGTTTCGGGGTGAGACTATGCTGGAACTGATACGGCAATGGCTGGTAGGCATTACCTGCGCGGCCATGGTGGTGGCCCTGGCCGAAGGGCTCACGCCGCCGGGGACCATCCGGAAGATCGGCAAGCTGACCGGCGGCCTGGTGCTGCTGGTGAGCATACTGCAGCCGGTGGTGGAGCTGGACCCCGCTGCGCTGACCCGGTCCCTGACGGAATATAAGCTGGAGCTGGGCGCCTACAGCGCTCAGCTGGAGGAGGAGAATGGGGAACTGATGAAAAGCATCATAGAGGAGCAATCCGCCGCATATATTCTGGACAAGGCGGCACAACAGGGCATCGCCTGCCAGGTGACGGTGCAGGCCGCCGGGGAAGGCGAGTGGCCCGTTCCGGAGACGGTGACCGTCCAGGGAACGCTCACCGGAGAGCAGCGGGAGGCGCTGGAGCGGCAAATCGAGGCGGACTTCGCCATCCCGGTCCAGCGGCAGTTTTACGAAAGCGGGGACGGGGCATGAAAACGGAAGCCTTGGGTGCATGGAGCAAACGGCTGCGCGGCGTGTTCGGCCGGTATAAGTTCGTGCTCCTGGTCATCCTGGCGGGGGCGGCGCTTCTTCTGCTGCCCTCGGTCGGGGAAAAGGAGACGGCGGCGGAGCAGACGGCGGAGCAGACCAGCCTGCTCCAGAGCGTGGACGCGCTGGAGCGCAGGCTGGAGGCGGCCCTTTCGCGCATGGACGGAGCGGGGGAGGTGACGGTGGTACTTACCGTGAAAAGCAGCGGCCGCCAGATCCTGGCGCAGGACGACAAGACCACGGAGCGGGGCGAGACAACCGATACGCAGCTGACCACAGTGGTGGTGTCCCGGGGCTCCGGTTCGGAGGAGCCGGTGGCGCTCCAACAGCTTTCGCCCCAATATCAGGGCGCCCTTGTGGTATGCTCGGGCGGGGACGCGGATGCGGTACGGCTGAAAATCGTCGAGGCGGTCTCCGCCCTGACGGGGTTGGGCGCGGATAAAATATCAGTCTGTAAGGGAAAGTGAGGAAACGACGATGAAAGTTTGGAAACGCAATGCGGTGGTAGCCGCGATCGTGCTCTTCGTATGTGTGGCGGTGTACCTGAACTGGTCCTATCAGAAGGAGGGCGGCGACGCGGCGGAGACAGGCAAGACCTTGGGCGAGGCGGCCCTGGTAAGCGGTCAGACCGCCGACCCGCTTTTGGGCGGCACACAGACGGCCCAGCCGGGCGCCTCCGGGAGTCCTTCTCCCACAGGGGCGGCGCAGGCCAGCGGCAGCGATTATTTTGCCTCCGCCCGGCTCAACCGGCAGCAGGCCCGGGACAGTGCTCTGGCCATCCTTCAGGATGCTCTGGCCAATGAGGACCTGGATGAGACCATGCGCGCGGACAACAGTCAGGCCATCCAGACCCTGGCCAGCGCTACCGTGTCCGAAGCGCAGATCGAGAACCTGGTTACCGCCAAAGGATACAGCGACTGCGTGGCCTTTATCAGCGACGAGAGCGTCAGCGTGGTGGTCTCCGCCACGGAAAGCGGGCTGACCGACGCGGACGTAGCCAAGATCACCGAGATCGTCACCGACGAGACCGGCTGCGCCGCCAGCCAGGTCAAGATCATCGAGGCCTCCTGAGCCCGCCGTGCTCCGTTCAGCGGAAAATCTAGTTGTAATTTTTCGGTTTTGTGATACAATGATTACAACTGTGAAAGCAGAGTAAGCTGAGAAGGAGCGTGAAGCCGATGGCTGATGCGAAGGAGTACATTTCCCGCCCGGACGAGTTGGGAAATATCCATATATCCGAAGAGGTCCTGGCCGTGATCGCCGCCGCCGCCACCCTGGAGGTGGAGGGAGTGGGCAGTTTGTCCGCCAATCTGGGGACCGACCTGGCTGAGCTGCTGGGAAAAAAGAACCTGGCGAAAGGGATCCATATTACCGTCCAGGAAGAGAGCGTCCGGGTGGATGTCTCCATTCTCATCAAGTATGGTTATACCATCATCGATGTGGCCAAAGAGGTTCAGAATTGCGTATATAACGCCATCGAGAACACCAGCGGCCTGACGGTGGAATGCGTCAACGTCCATGTGGCCGGCGTCACCTTTGACCGCTCCGGTCCCAAAAATTCGTAACCGAACAAGCAAAAGCGCGCGCCGGCCGGCGCGCGCTTTTGCTCGTTTGAAAAAAGGCGGCTCGCCTCACGCCTCCGTACGCAGCCCGTTGAGACGTCTTCGAAGGCGGGGGCGCTCAGATCAGCGCCATGGTTTTTAAAAGATACAGCCAGGCGGTAAGGGTAAAGGCGCTGAAGAGGGTGGTGAGCATGATGATGCTGGAACTGAGGGTTCCGTCGTGCCCCAGGTTGCGGGCCATGACGAAGCCGCTCACCGTGGTGGGGCTGGCCAGCATGGCGACGGCGGCCACCAGCTTCTCACCCCGAAAACCCATGGCCACGCCCACGGGAAGAAAGGCGGCGGCGAAGATCACCAGCTTGAACACAGAGGCAGATACGGCGGGCTTCCAGCGCCCCAGGGCCTTTTTCAGATCAAAGGAGGCGCCCAGCGCCATCAGTCCCAGCGGCGTGGCGGTGGCGGATATGCTGCTGACCGTCTTTTGAAAAATGACCGGCTGGGGGATCTGCAGCAGGGACCAGGCCATGCCGATCACGATGCCGATGATGATGGGGTTGGTGACCAGCTTCCGCAGCGCGCCCAAGATGGCCGTTCCGTCCAATTTCTCCCCCGCCTCCCGGGTCGTCAGGGAGAGGGCGGCTACGGCCGCCACATTGTACAGGGGCACCGCGCCGATGATCATCAGCGTGGCCGCCTCTGAACTTCCATATAGATTTTCCAGGAAGGCAACGCCCAAAAGGGCGGTGCTGCTGCGGTAGCCGCCCTGGATGAATTCGCCCCGCAGCGGGCGCTGCTTGATGACCAGGCTGGCCACGGCCACCATCACGATGGAGAGCAGGGTGGCAAAAAAGCAGAAGAGCACAAAGGAACCGTCCCAGAAGGCAAAGAAATTCTGAGTGGACAGGTCCTTGAACAGCATGACGGGAAGGCCGATCGTGAACACAAAGCGGTTGAGCTTACCGGCGAAGGCGTCGTCAAACAGGCCGGCTTTCCGAAAAAACAGGCCAAGCAGCATCAGTAAAAAAATGGGGATCGTAGCGTTCAAACAATAAATCAGATTTTCCAGCATCTGCTCCATAGTGCGGTATCCCTCTTCCCGAAAAAGTTGGTAAGCTTGATTATAACGTCGAAATCCGGGAAGCACAAGTGAGTTACCAAATAGTAAGCCGCATAGAATGCGTCACCGGCCGCATAAAAATGAAACCATAGGGAGGGAGCGTTATGGAATGCCGGATATCCGAGCTGCGCTACAAGGAGATCATCAACGTACAGGACGGCAGCCGCTACGGCTATGTGGGGGACGTGGAAGTGGATCTGGACAGCGGGCAGGTCCTTGCTCTGGTGGTGCCGGGGCGGCTGCGCCTGTTCGGACTTTTGGGCCGGGAGGAGGATACGGTGTTTCCCTGGACGTCCGTGCGGCGCTTTGGGGCGGACACCATCCTGGTGGAGGCCGCACAGGTCCGGACCGGAACGGGGCGCAGGCGGTAATATTTGCATCTTTCCCCATTGCGGCGCGAAAGCGCCCGTGGTATACTGTGGAGGTTCCAATACCAAATACCACAGGAGGATACGCCTATGTGCGGCATCGTTGGTTTTATCGGCAGGGAGGAGGCCGCTCCGATCCTGCTGGACGGTCTGGCCCGGCTGGAATATCGGGGTTATGACTCCGCGGGCATCGCAGTCTATGGAGCGAAGGAGGGCCTGCAGGTGGTCAAGGCCAAGGGACGCCTGCGGGTGCTCGACGACATCGTGGCCGGCGGCAAGACCATCCACGGCCATATGGGACTGGGTCACACCCGTTGGGCCACCCATGGGGAGCCTTCCGACGTGAACTCCCACCCCCATGTCAGTGAGGACGGCCGGATCGCTGTAGTCCATAACGGTATTATCGAAAATTATGTGGAGATCAAGGAGTTTTTACAGGCACAGGGCGTACACTTTGCCTCCGAGACCGATACGGAGGTGGTGGCGCAGCTTCTGGAATACTACTATAAGGACGGCCAGGACGATTTGCTGGGCGCGGTGGTCAAGGTGCTCCACCGCATCCAGGGCGCCTATGCCTTCGGCATCATCTGCGCCGACCGGCCGGACGAGCTGATCGCCGCCCGGAAGGACAGCCCGCTGATCCTGGGCTACGGCAAGGGGTTCCACTTTCTGGCTTCCGATGTGACCGCCGTCATCAAATACACCCGTGAGGTCTCCTATCTGGACGACGGGGATATCGCGGTTCTGACCGCCGACGGGATCCAGGTCTACGACGCGCTGCTCCAGCCGGTGGAGAAGGAGCGCTGCCACGTGGATTGGGAGATCTCCGCCGCCGAAAAGGGCGGTTACGAGCACTTTATGGCCAAGGAGATCATGGAGCAGCCCAAAGCCTTCCGGGATACGGTCTTTCCACGTATCCAGGATGGGCGGGTGGTCTTGGACGATTTGTCCCTTACGCCGGACTACCTGCGTGAAGTGGATAAGCTTTACATTATTGCCTGCGGCTCCTCTTACCATGTGGGGATGACGGCCAAGTACACGCTGGAGCGGCTGCTGCGCAAGCCGGTGGAGGTCACCCTGGCCTCGGAATTCCGCTACTGCGATCCCATTGTCACGGATAAGACCCTGGCCCTGGTCATCAGCCAGTCCGGCGAGACCATCGATACCCTGGCCGCCATGCGGGAGGCCAAGCGCCTCGGGGCGCGGGTACTTTCCATCGTCAATGTGGTTGGCTCCACCATTGCACGGGAGAGCGACGACGTGCTCTACACCTGGGCCGGACCGGAGATCGCCGTGGCCACCACGAAAGCCTACTCCACACAGCTGGCGTTGGTCTACCTGATCGGCCTGTACTGTGCCAGGGCGCTGGAGACCATCCGAGCGGCGGATTACGACGCTATTGTGGAGGAGCTGCTGCTCATCCCGACCAAGCTGGAGGCGATCTTGGAGAACCGGGAGGACATCCAGTACTTTGCCTCGCTGTATTTCAACCATCCGTCCATCTTTTTCATCGGGCGGAACATCGACTATGCCGTGGGACTGGAAGGTTCCCTGAAGCTGAAGGAGATTTCCTACATCCATTCGGAGGCCTACGCCGCCGGGGAATTGAAGCATGGTACGATCTCGCTCATCGAACCGGGTACGCTGGTGGTGGCTTTGGCCGGGTACCGTCCCCTGTTTGAAAAGACCATGAGCAACGTGGTGGAGGTCAAAAGCCGCGGCGCCGACGTACTGGGACTGACGACCCAATCCCGGGGCGACGAGATTCAAAAGACCGTAGACCATGCCATCCTGATCCCGGATACCCACCCCATGCTGCTGCCCTCCCTGGAGGTAGTGCCTCTGCAGCTGTTTGCCTATTACGTGGCGCTGATGCGCGGCTGCGACATCGACAAGCCCCGGAATCTGGCTAAGTCGGTCACGGTGGAGTAAAAAAACGCGCGGCCCCGGCGGTGTACTCCGCCGGGGCCGCGGCTGTTTCCGAGCGTATGCTGCCCTGCCGGGACGTCGGGCCGTGCCGGGACATCGGGCCGCCGCTTGTGTTTCGAAATGGAATTTGATATAATACTACAATCTGTATCAATCGTTGGAGTGAATTGCCTATGCTGCGCCGTATCCCTCTGGGGAATATGATGAATCTGCGGGATCTTGGAGGATATCCGCTGCCCGGCGGAGGACATACCGCCTGGGGCCGCCTGCTGCGGGGGGACAATCCCCTGGGGCTGTCGGAGGCGGACGCCGGATGGCTGCTGGAACGAGGCGTAAGGACCGTTATCGACCTGCGCAGCGATGGGGAGCTGGAGCGCAGGCCGGATGAGCTGAGCAGGATTCCCGGTTTTGCTTATCACCACGTTTCCATGGTCGGCGGAGAGAAGCTGCCCAACGAAGAGTCCGACATCGGGCGAGGCTATTTTGCGATGCTGGAACGGAGGGAAAATCCCGCCAGGGTCCTGCGGCTCATTGCACAGGCCGAGGGGGGCGTGTTGTTTCACTGTACGGCGGGCAAAGACCGCACGGGCTGCATCGCCGCATTGCTTTTGAGCCTGGCCGGCGTGGAGCGGAGCGATGTGTTGGCCGACTACCAGATGACGGAGCTGTACATACGGGAGACGGTCCGGCGCATCCGCCGGGAGCACCCGGAGGCGGCGGCGTTCATCGGCCGCTCCCGGCCGGAATATCTGGAGGAATGCCTGACCCTGCTGGAGACGCGGCACGGCACCGTTCTGGAGTATCTGCGCTGGCTGGACCTGACCGACGGAGAACTCGCGCGGCTGAAGGAAAAATTGACATTGGGGGCCTGAGCTTGAGCGCTTTCTCAGATTTTCGCAGCAATATGGACTGGTGGGGACTGGCGACTCTTCTGATCAGCGTGGCGGCGGCCCTGCTGAACATCACCCTCCACGAGCTCTCCCACGGCTTTGCGGCCTGGCGCCTGGGGGACCCCACCGCGAAAAACGCCGGACGGCTCACCCTCAACCCGATAAAACACCTGGACCCGGTAGGACTGATCATGATGGTGGTGGCCCGGGTGGGGTGGGCAAAGCCGGTTCCGGTGGACATGCGTTACTTTAAACACCCCAAACGCGGCATGGCGCTCACCGCCCTGGCGGGACCCGCCTGCAATTTTCTGCTGGCCTTCGCTGCGGTGGGGGGAAGCGCCCTGATTTATCGCTTTGCTCCGCTGAACCACGCCAGCCTGCTGGGACTGTGCGTTTTGTCCAATCTGGCGCTTCTGGGCACAGGCATGGGGCTTTTTAACCTGATCCCCATCTCCCCGCTGGACGGCTCGAAGATCCTGTTTGCCCTGCTGCCCGACCGGATCTACCACACCATTCTGCGTTATGAGCGCTATGTGATGATCGTGATGATCCTGCTGGTCGTCTCCGGCGTGTTCGATACGCCGCTGTCCTTCCTGATGACGCATGTGCTCCAGCTGTTCTGTTCGGCCACGGGCATGTCGCTGGACTGGCTGCTGGTCAGCCGGAATGCATCTGTGATTTTGAATCTGTTATGAGGTGAGCCCCATCGAAACGCCGATTTTTCATCTGGAAAAGGTGGTCCGGGCCAGGGACGAGGATCTGGAGGACTTCAACGGCCCGCTGGATCTGATCCTGCATCTGCTCTCCAAAAATAAGATGGAGATCAAGGATATCCAGATCTCCCTCATTCTGGACCAGTATCTGGCGTGGATGGACCAGCGCAAGGAGTTGGATCTGGAGGTGGCCAGCGAATTCGTCACCATGGCGGCCCATCTGGTTTTCATCAAGACCAGGATGCTCCTGTCCATCCACGACGAGGAGGCCCTGAGCGAGATGGAACAGCTCATCGCCTCGCTGGAGGAGCACCAGCGCCACGAGAATTTTGCACGGATCAAGGCGGTCATCCCGGAGCTGTCCGACCGCTACGCCATCGGCCGGGATTATATTGCCAAGGTGCCCGAGCCTATACCGGCGGACAAAAGCTACCGCTACGTCCACCAGAAGGATGATCTCCTGCGGGCGATGACGGCGGTGCTGGAGCGGGTAGACCATAAGATGCCGCCTCCCATGGCGGCCTTCGAGGGCATCGTGGGCCGGGAGCCCTATCCGGTGGCCGATAAGGCCGGAGAGATCCTCCGGCGGCTGGTCCAGTTCGGCGTGACCCGTTTTCGGACCTTGTTCCAGGGCAACCGCAGCCGTTCGGAGATCGTGGCCACCTTTATTGCCGTGCTGGAGCTGTGCCGGGCCAGGCGGCTGCGCCTGGCGGGCACAGCGTCCGACTGTACGGTTACCTGTATCGACGGGGAGGCCGACCGGACGTTGGAAGTTTCCACTGATCTTTGATCCGAATCTTCATGAAAAAGAGCTTCCGCTGTTTTTAGAGCGCAGAGCGTGTGGAATCCGTGATTTTGAAGGAAAAAAGCGTATCGAACACGCCGGATCGGGGGTAAGATATGGAATTGAAGGAGATCGAATCGGCCATTGAGGGCATCCTCTTTGCCGCCGGGGAGCCGGTGGGCGTGGAACGCATCTGCCTGGCGCTGGAGATCGACAAGGCCACGGCGGACGCCGTGTGCAAGCGCCTGGCCGACTACTACAGCTATGAGCGCCGGGGCATCCGCCTGCTGCGGATGGAGAACAGCTATCAGCTCTGTTCCGCGCCGGAGTTTGCAGCTCCCATCCGCCGGGCCTTTGAGAGCCGCAAGCCCGCCCGCCTGTCCCAGCCTGCGCTGGAGGTGCTTGCCGTCATCGCCTATTACCAGCCCGCTACGCGGGCTTATGTGGACCAGGTGCGCGGCGTGGATAGCTCCTACACGGTGGGACTGCTGTTGGAGCGGGAGCTGATCGAGGAATGCGGCCGTCTGGCAGTGCCGGGACGGCCCATTCAGTACCGCACCACCCAGAATTTCCTGCGCTGCTTCGGACTGTCCAGCCTGGAGGAGCTGCCCGAGCTGCCCAACGCCGGCCCGGAGGACGGGCAGATTACCCTGGAGATGCAGGCGGCGGTGGAGCGGCTGCGGGCCGGCCGGGCGGAAAATGCCGCCCAGACAGAGACCACGGAAGAAGAGCTGGCCCAGGCGGCTCAGGTGCTGGCACGGGCGGAGGAGGAGGCGTAAGACCGGTGAAGGCGCTGTTCATACTGGGAATCGTTCTGCTGGTACTGGTACTGCTGTCCTTCGTTCGATTGGGGGCGCAGGTGGAGTACGCCGCCTCCGGCGTGACGGTCCGTGTCAAGACGGGCCCCTTCCTGCTTACGGTCTTCCCCCGCAGAGGAAACGGGACAAAAGCCGGGTCCGCGCGAAAAAAAAGAAAAAAGAACGGCGCCGCAGCCAAGGAACCGGCCCCAAAGGGAGGCTCAGTGGCTCTGGTGAAAAAATTCTTGCCGCTGATTGCGGAGGCCGCGGGGCGCATGAAGCGCAAGATCCGCATCGACGTGCTCCGGCTGGATCTGACGGTGGCGGCGGCGGACCCGGCGGCGGCGGCCATGGCGTTCGGCGGAGCAAACGCATTCCTCGGTATGATTTGGCCTCTGATCGAGCAAAATTTCAATGTGCAGCAACGGTGTATCCGTACAAGGGTGGACTTTCAGGCGCAGCGCCCCACCGTTGTGCTGTTTGCGCAGCTCACCCTGAGCATCGGAACGGCGCTGCACATGGGGATACGACTGACGGTGCGGTTTTTGCGCCTGTTCGCAGAATATAAGGCGGAACATAAGACCGGCGCCGCGCCCCTCGCCAAGAGCGATTCCTGAGGACCGTTTGCGTCAAAAGAAGGCGCGGAACGTCCGGAATACGGAATGCGCTTCCGGCGTTCCCCATAAAGCTGCGGGGCAAGCGCCCGGCAAAGAGCCGCAGGCGGCCCGCTGCGGCGCGGCCTGTGAAAAACTTCAACCAATACAGAAAGAGGCGGTTAAACATGGAAAAGCAGCATCCCATCGGAGATTTGATGACCACCACCATGCAGAAGATCCGCGAGATCGCGGACGTAAACACCATCATCGGCCAGCCCATTCAGGCGGATGGGGTCACGATCATCCCCGTCTCCAAGCTCAGCGTGGGCTTTGCCTCCGGCGGCAGCGACTTTACGACCAAAAACCAGAAGCCGGAAGAGGACAACGCCTTCGGCGGCGGCGGCGGGGCGGGCATGAACCTGTCTCCTGTGGCCTTCCTGATCGTGAAGGGGGATACGGTCAAGCTCCTGCCCGTGGCGCCGCCGCCGGCCAGCACGGTGGACCGGGTGGTGGAGATGGTGCCCGACGTGATCGACAAGGTTACCGGATTCCTTGAGAAGCAGCAGGACAAGGGGGATAAAGAGTCCTTCTGAGGCATATACTGACGGCATCGCTTGTTCGAGGTGATGCTTTTTGAAACGGATCCTGCCGCTCCTGCTGTCCCTGCTCCTGCTGTGCCCACCCGCCCGGGCGGCGGAGGCGGCGCCCTGCGTGTCGGCCTCCGCCGCCATCCTGGTGGACGGCGAGAGCGGGCGCGTACTTTACGCCAAGAACCCGGACGAGGAGCGGCTCATTGCCAGTATTACCAAGCTGATGACCGCCCTGGTGGCGGTCCAGGCCCAGCCGGAGCTGGGGCGGGTGGTGACCATCAAGCCGGAATGGACGGGGGCGGAAGGCTCCTCGCTCTACCTGCGTGCCGGAGAACAGATTACGATGGAAGCGCTGCTCTACGGCCTGCTGCTTCATTCGGGCAACGACGCGGCTCTGGCGGTGGCGGGCTTCTGCGGGGGAGATACGGAGACCTTCGTGGGCTGGATGAACGACAAAGCCGTCGCGCTGGGAATGGAACACACGCATTTTACCAATCCCAGCGGCCTGAACGAGGCAGGGCACTATTCCTCGGCTGCCGACATGGCGCTTCTGGCGCGGGCGGTGCTGGCGTCGGAACCGCTGGCCCGGATCGTGAGCACCCGCACCATTACCATCGGGGGGCGGAGCCTCACCAACCACAACCGACTGCTTTGGCGCTACGAAGGCTGTACCGGGATGAAGACCGGCTACACAGAAAAGGCGGGGCGCACCCTGGTCTCCAGCGCGGAGCGGAATGGGCGGCAGCTCATTGCAGTCACCCTCAACGATCCGGACGACTGGAACGACCATGCGGCTCTGCTGGACTACGGCTTTACCGCTTATTCCAGACAGGTCCTGGTACAGGCGGGGCAGATCTGCGGCAGTCTTCCGGTACAGGGCAGTTTATGCCGCCTGGTATCGGTGCAGGCGGCCGAGGGCCTGGCCTATCCGCTGGCCAGGGGAGAGGAACTCCGGACGGAGCTCCAGCTGCCGCAGCAGGTGCAGGCCCCGGTGACCGCCGGTGCGGAGGCCGGCCGCCTGCGCGTTTATCTGGGCGGCGAACTGGTGGGAGACCTCCCGCTGTGCTACAGCCGGGACGTCCGGGACGACCGCTCGGGTCCGGCCGGTCTGATAAAACGGCTGTGGGATTGGTTCGGAAGGTGAGCGTTCGGATTCAAAGGCTCCATTTCGCGGAAGAAGGGGCCTTTACATAGAAAGGAACGGGCCATGGAGGAACGCCTGCAAAAAATTTTATCCGCCTGCGGGGCGGCCTCCCGCCGGACGGCAGAGTGCTATCTCTCCGCCGGCCGGGTGACCGTCAACGGAATGCCTGCCCGGGTGGGGGACAAGGCCGACCCGGAGCGGGACGATATCCGACTGGACGGACGGAGCCTGACGCGGCCTCAGGCGCACACCTATCTGATGCTTCACAAGCCGCGGGGATACGTGACCACCCTCTCCGACGAGAAGGGGAGACGGACCGTAGCGGAGCTGGTGCGCTCCTGCGGGGCGCGGGTGTGGCCCGTGGGGCGGCTGGACCTGGACTCCGAGGGCCTGCTGCTGATGACCGACGACGGGGCGCTGACCCATAGGCTGACCCATCCCAGCCATGAGGTGGAAAAGGAATACCGGGTATGGGTAAACGGGGATACGGCGGCGGGGCTGCCCGTTCTGCGCGGCCCCATGTCTCTGGACGGCGTTCCCCTTCGTCCTGCAAGGGTGACGCTGCTGGAGCAGACGCCCCGGGGAGACGTTTTGTCCGTGGTGATCCACGAGGGGAAAAACCGTCAGGTCCGGCGTATGTGCGATGCGGCCGGGCTAACGGTGAAGCGCCTGGTGCGGGTCCGGGAGGGCGCGCTGGCGCTGGGCGCGCTCCCCAGCGGCCGCTGGCGGCGGCTGACCGGAGAAGAAATCGCACTTTTGCAGGAAAAGTGAAACAACTTGCAAAAAAGGATTGCATTTTGTCCCGTTTCCCGCTATCATATAATTTGAAACGCATTTCTGTTCCAAGGGCGGGCAGAGTACCGGGAGGTCGGACAGCATGACAAAAGATATCTTATCCCTGATCCAAACGAATATGAGCACCTTTTCCAAGGGACAGAAGCTCATTGCAAATTTCATCCTGGAGTCTTACGACAAGGCGGCCTTCATGACGGCCAGCAAGCTGGGCAAAACGGTGTGCGTCAGCGAGTCCACGGTGGTGCGCTTTGCCGCGGAGCTGGGCTACGACGGATATCCCGCCATGCAGAAGGCCCTGCAGGAGATGATCCGCAGCAAGCTCACTTCCGTGCAGCGCATCGAGGTCTCCAACGATCGTATCGGCAATCAGGACATCCTGTCCATGGTCATGCAGTCGGATATCGAGAAGATTCACCTCACGCTGGAGGAGACCGACCGGGCGCAGTTCGATCAGGCGGTGGACGCCATCGTCTCCGCCCGCCACATCTACATTCTGGGCGTGCGTTCCGCCGCCGCCATTGCAAGCTTTTTGGGCTTCTATTTTAACCTGATCTTTGATAATGTCACGGTCGTCCATGCGACCTCCACCAGCGAGGTGTTCGAACAGCTCCTGCGCATTGGGCCTCAGGATGTGATCGTCGGCATCAGCTTTCCCCGTTATTCCCGCCGCACGGTCAAGGCCATGCAGTTTGCCCATGACCGGGGCGCGGCCGTGCTCGCCCTGACCGACAGCGAGGCGTCCCCGCTGGCGCCCATCGCGACCCTGACGCTGCTGGCCAAGAGCGATATGGCTTCCTTTGTGGACTCTCTGGTGGCCCCCCTCAGCTTGGTCAACGCGCTGATCGTGGCCATCGGAAGGAAAAAGAACGACGATTTGTCCCATACCTTCGAGACTCTGGAGCAGATCTGGGACGAATATGAAGTCTATGAAAAGGTTGAAGAGCAGAATTGACTGACATCATCGTGATCGGCGGCGGGGCGGCCGGATGTATGGCCGCCCTTGCCGCCGCCCGCCGGGGCGCCCGTGTGACCCTGCTGGAGCGCAACCCGAAGCTGGGGCGCAAGCTTTATATCACCGGCAAGGGCCGCTGCAACGTGACCAACGACTGCGCCGTCCCGCAGGTGCTCCAGAACGTCCCCCATAACAGCCGTTTCCTGACCAGCGCCGTCACCCGATTCCCGCCGGAGTCGGTGAAGGCGTTTTTTGAGGGAGAGGGGGTCCCGCTGAAGACGGAGCGGGGGGGACGGGTATTTCCCTGTTCCGATCAGGCCGCCGATATCATCGACGCCCTGCTGCGCGCCCTGCGCCGGGCCCGCGTGGCGATCGTGCAGGACCGGGCCTGCGGGCTTTTGCTGGAGGCGGGCGCACTCGCCGGGGTAAAGGGAGCGCACGCAGACTATCCCTGCAGAGCCGTTGTCATCGCCACGGGAGGCGTATCCTATCCGCTGACCGGCTCGACCGGAGACGGATACGAGCTGGCCCGTGCGCTGGGGCATACCCTGCTGCCGCCCAGGCCCTCTCTGGTCCCGCTGGAGGCAGAGGGGGATCTCTGCGCCCGGATGCAGGGGCTCTCGCTTCGCAATGTGGGAGTGCAGGTAAAAAACAGTGGGAAAAAGACGGTCTATGCCGCTCAGGGCGAACTTTTATTTACCCATTTCGGCCTGTCCGGACCGCTGATCCTCAGCGCCAGCGCCCACATGCGGGACTTTGAGCGCGAACATTACACCATTCGCATCGATCTCAAACCGGCCCTGGAGGAGGAGACGCTGGACCGCCGCCTGCTGCGGGAATTTGAGGAGAATGCAAACCGGGATCTCCACAATGTGCTGGAGCATCTGGCGCCCCGCCTGATGGCGCCGGTCCTGGCCGAGCGCTCCGGAATCCCGGCGGACCGTAAGGTCCATTCCATTACGAAAGCGGAACGCCGGCGGCTGCTGGAAACCATGAAGGGGCTGCAGGTGGAAATCCGGGGGCCGCGCCCCATCGCAGAGGCCATCGTCACCTCCGGCGGCGTGAAGACCGCAGAGGTCGACCCGGGGACCATGGCCTCCAAACGCCTGCCGGGTGTCTTTTTTGCCGGCGAGGTGCTGGATGTGGACGCTTATACGGGCGGCTTCAACCTCCAGATCGCCTGGTCCACCGGCCATGCCGCCGGAGAGGGCGCCGCTCAATACTGCCAGGGGGAAGACGCATGAATTATCACAGTATCGCCATCGACGGGCCCTCCGGGGCGGGGAAGTCCACCCTGGCCCGGATGCTGGCGCAGGAATTGGGCTATCTCTATGTGGATACCGGGGCGATCTACCGCACCGTCGGGCTGTGCGCGTTCCGGAAGGGCGTGGAGCCTACCGACGCCCGGGCGGTGACCGCGCTGTTGGACGGAATGGAGATCGATCTGCGGTATGAGCAGGACGGTGTGCAGCATATGTATCTGGACGGCGAGGACGTCACCCGGGAGATCCGCCGCCATGAGATTTCACGTTACGCCTCCGACGTATCCGCCATCCCCGCGGTGCGCGCGTTTTTGCTGGAGCGCCAGCGGGAACTGGCCCGGCGCGGCGATGTGATCATGGACGGACGGGACATCGGCACGGTGGTGCTGCCCGGGGCCGACGTGAAGCTGTTTCTCACCGCCTCGGCCCAGGACCGGGCCCGGCGCAGGTTTGCCGAGCTGCAGCAGCGGGGACAGGAGACCGATTATGAGACGGTGCTCCGCGATATTCGAAAGCGGGACGAAAACGACACCCGCCGTGCGGCGGCTCCGCTGCGGCAGGCGGAGGACGCCCTGCTGGTGGATACCACCGGGAATACCCTGGAGGAGAGCTTCCAGGTGCTTTTGCAGACCATTAAGGAGCGTTTACAGGCATGAATATCGTCTATATCCTGGCCTATCTTGTGATTTGGCCGGTGTTTCGCCTACTCAAGCCCACCAAAGCGATCCAGAAGCAGAATCTGCCGAAGGGCGGGGCGCTTTACTGTGCCAATCACACCCGTATGAGCGACCCGCTTTTTGTGGCCTATGCCATGGGATGGCCCAACCAGATTCATGTGATGGCCAAGGAGGAGGTCATGCATTGGCCCGTCCTGGGCTGGATCCTGAAGCACGGCGGGATCTTCGGCGTCAAACGGGGACAGTCCGATGTAGCGGCCATCAAAACCGCCATGAAGTACCTGAAGGCGGGGGAGAAGCTGCTCATGTTCCCCGAGGGGACCCGTCATCAGGACGGGGAGTTTGGAGACGCCAAGACCGGAGCGGCCATGCTGGCGGTACGCACCGGGGTACCCATCGTTCCCATTTACATGCCGGCGGAAAAGAAATGGTTCCGGTTGAATCCCGTCGTTTTTGGGCAGCCCTATTATCCCAAGGTGGCCGGACGGAAAGGCACTGCGGAGGAGTATCGCGCCATCGCGGAAGATCTGATGCGGCGCATCGAGGCGCTGAAGCCTCTGGCGGGGCGATGAAGCTGGAGCTGGCCCGCTCCGCCGGATTTTGCTACGGGGTGCGCCGGGCGGTCGAGATGGCGGAGCAGGCGGCCCGTTCGGGCTGCCGCTGTGTGATGCTGGGGCCTGTGATCCACAACGGCAGCGTGATCGAGCGCCTGAAGGCCCAGGGGGTAGCGCTGGCGGAGACGCCCGAACAGGTCCCGGAGGGCGCGGCGGTCATCATCCGTTCCCATGGGGAGGGAAGGCCGGTCCATCAGGCGCTGGCGGCACGGGGCTGCCGCGTGATCGACGCCACCTGCCCCAACGTCGCGCGCATCCATCATCTGGTGGCCCGGGCCGAAGCGGAAGGGCGGCAGGTGCTTATCATCGGTATGCGCGCGCATCCGGAAGTGCAGGCCATTGCCGGCTGGTGCGGACACCCTGTGGTACTGGAGGGGGCGCAGGAGCTGGAGCAATGGCTGCAGGAAGGTCCGGAGCGGAAGTCGCTTCCGCTCACGATGGTCTCTCAGACCACCTCTACGCAGATGATTTGGGATTTGAGCGTAGAAAAAGCAAAAAAACAGTGTACAAACTTAAAAATTTTTGATACAATATGTAATGCTACGTATAAACGGCAGTCTGAGGCGCAGGCGCTGGCCGCCCGCTGTGGGGCTATGATCGTCATCGGCGGGCGGGACAGCTCCAATACCAAACGGCTGTGGGAATTATGCGCGGCGCTCTGCCCGGATACGGTTTGGATCGAACGTGCGGCGGAGCTGGAACCTTCCAACCTGTGTCGGAAGGCTTCTATTGGAATCACTGCGGGCGCGTCCACGCCTGGGTGGATTATAAAGGAGGTCTATGACAAAATGAGCGACGAAAACTTTGAGATCGAGGAATCCTTCGCTGAAATGCTGGAGAAGTCGATCAAAACTTTAAATACAGGGGAGAAGGTTACGGGCGTTGTCACTGGGATTGCACCCACGGAGATCTATGTGGATCTTGGCACCAAGCATGCCGGTTACATACCGGTGTCCGAGCTGACCGATGATCCCACTGTAAAGGTCGAGGACCTGGTAAAGGTCGGCGACGAGATCGAAACCTATGTCATGCGCGTCAACGACCAGGAGGGCGTTGTCACCCTGTCCAAGAAGCGCCTTGACACCGTGAAGAGCTGGGACGACATCGAGCAGGCCCGGGAGGAGCACACCACCGTCGAGGGTGTGGTAACCGAGGAAAACAAGGGCGGCGTTGTCGTCAACATCAAGGGCGTGCGGGTCTTCATCCCCGCGTCCCAGACCGGTCTGCCCCGGGATGCCGCCATGTCCGAGCTGCTCAAGAAGAAGGTGCGCCTGCGCATCACCGAGGTCAACCGCGCCCGCCGCCGCGTGGTGGGCTCCATCCGTGCCGTCGAGGCCGAGGAGCGCGCCGCCAAGGCTGCCGAGGTGTGGAACAACATTGAAGAGGGCAAGCGCTACAGCGGCACCGTTAAGAGCCTGACCTCCTACGGCGCTTTCGTGGACATCGGCGGCGTGGACGGCATGGTCCATATCTCCGAGCTGTCCTGGTCCCGCATCAAGCACCCCTCCGAGGTGGTCTCCGTAGGCGACAGCGTTGAGGTGTATGTCATCTCCTTTGACCCGGAGAAGAAGAAGATCTCTCTGGGGATGAAGGACCGCGGCCAAGATCCCTGGTCTGTGTTTACCGGCAAGTATAACATCGGCGACACCGCCAATGTCCGTGTGGTCAAGCTGATGACGTTCGGAGCCTTCGCCGAGATCGTTCCCGGCGTGGACGGCCTGATTCACATCTCCCAGATCGCGGACCACCGCATCGACAAGCCTGGCGACGTTCTGTCCGAGGGCCAGATGGTGGATGTGAAGATCACGGATATTGACTACGACCACAAGAAGGTCTCCCTGTCCATCCGCGCCCTGCTGGAGAATGCCCAGCGCACCCAGAGCGCCGGCGCGGCGGAGGGCGAGGACGCCGTGGTGGCTTCCTCCGACAGCGAGGGTACCGAGGTCGCAGCCGACTTCAACGAAGAGTAATTATTTCTTGCATGAAAAAGGGCGCCGTTTCCGGCCGGAAACGGCGCCCTTTTTCCCTTTTCTTTTTTTATACGGGAAATTTACTTGCAAAAGGTTGTGAAAACGGATATAATTAGTTTTGTTCAGGCAGAAAAGAGAAGCGATTACAGTTCGGAATGTTCCGCATTGGGAGGTGGGATCATGTTTCAGGTAGGCGATAAGATCGTTCATCCGATGCATGGTGCTGGTGTCATCGACAGCATCGTGCAGAAGAAGATCAACGGCGTGGTTCGGGATTACTATATCCTCAAGCTGCCGGTGGGCGGCATGATGGTCATGATCCCCACCGCGAACAGTGCGGAGATCGGGGTGCGTCCGGTGGTCAAAAAGGATGAGGCCGATCAGGTCATCGCCGCCATGCCCGACATCGAGGTGGACATGACCCAGAACTGGAACCGGCGCTATCGGGAAAATATGCTGCGGCTGAAGAGCGGCGATCTGATCGAGGTGGCCCGGGTGGTCAAGGGCCTGATGCTCCGGGACGGAGAGCGCGGCCTCTCGACCGGAGAGCGAAAGATGCTTCATTCCGCCAAGCAGATCCTCATATCGGAGATCGTGCTCTCGCAAAATGCCAGTTATGAGGATGTAGAGGCGCGGATCAATACCGCCTTGACATGACCGGACCTCTGCGCGCATAATATGGACAAAGCAGAAAAAGGAGCCATGTGGGCTCCTTTTTTGTGAAGGAGGGAGCGCTGTATGGCCGGTTGGTTGGGGCGCCTATTTCACCGGAAGAAGGACGAGCCGCTCCGCTGTACCGCGGTGGTGGCTGCAGCGGGCAGCTCCGCGCGGATGGAGGGACAGGATAAGCTCCTGCTGCTCCTGGGGGAACAGCCGGTGCTGGTCCATGCCCTTCGGGCGCTGGAGCTTTGCCCCTATATCACGGAGATCGTAATCGTCACACGGGAAGACCGGATCGTACCCGTTGGGCAGCTGTGCAGGGACTATGCCTTTTCCAAGGTGAGCAAGGTCATCGTGGGGGGCGATACCCGGACGGCTTCGGTGCTGGCCGGGGTACGGGAGGCGGAGGAGGGCGCGTCCCTCATTGCCGTTCATGACGGTGCCCGCCCTCTGGTGAGCCAGTCGGTGCTGGAGCAGGTCATTCTTCGTGCCCGGGAATGCGGCGCGGCTGCGCCGGCGGTGCCGGTGAAGGATACCCTCAAGCAGGCGAAGGACGGCGTTGTCACCGCGACCCCGGACCGGGCGTCTCTCTACGCTGTGCAGACGCCGCAGGTCTTTGAGGCGGCCCTGATCCGGACGGCGCTGACGAAGGCTCTGGAAGAGGGGGCATCCCTCACCGACGACTGTTCTGCCGTGGAACGGCTGGGCGTCGGGGTTGCCCTGACCCGGGGCGATTATCGGAACATCAAGATCACCACCCCTGAGGACCTGGCGATCGGGGAGGCACTTTTCGAATGGAGTGAAAGCCAATGAGAATCGGACACGGTTACGACGTGCACAAGCTGGAAAACGGCCGCAAGCTGATCCTGGGCGGGGTGGATATCCCCTATGAAAAGGGCCTGTTGGGCCATTCCGACGCAGATGTGCTGGTCCATGCGGTGATGGACGCCCTGCTGGGCGCCGCAGGACTTGGGGATATCGGGAAGGCCTTTCCGGATACCGACCCGGCCTATGAGGGGATCAGCAGCTTGCGGCTGCTGGATATGGTGATGGACTTGCTGCGGCAGGCCGGCCTCCGGGTAAGCAATGTGGACGCCACGATCCTGGCGCAGCGCCCCCGGCTCTCGCCCTATATCCAGCGAATGCGGGAGAATCTGGCGATGCATATGGATATCTCGGCCGGGCGGATCAACGTAAAGGCGACGACGGAAGAAGGCCTAGGCTTTACCGGCGCACGGGAAGGGATGGCGGCCCATGCGGTGTGCCTGTTGGAGGAATTGTAGGCGACCGTCTTCTTAGACCGAATGCAGGCGCGCCCGTTTGTGCGGGTTCGATGCCTGCGATACGGGCTCCGAGTCCGACAGAGCAGGAAAAGACCGGGCCAAGGCACGCCCGCCGATGCGGACCAAACGCTCCTCTTGCGCATAGGATAGCGCGAGAGGAGCTTTTCTGTTGCCCTGTCCGCAATGTCCATTCCTCTCAACAGGCCATTTGGTAACAACCGGGAAAGGAATGGTCATTCAATGGTCTATTATCTGATCGTCTGCCGCTCGCTGACGTATGCGCAGCGCACCCACGCCGCTTTGGAACGGGCAGGCATCACATCCCACATCCTGCGTGCGCCCAAGGTGATCGACCAGGAGGGATGCAGCCATGCGGTGAAGGTCTCGGAACGCAGCCTGGCCGATGCGCTGCTGACGCTGGGGCGTGTGGGGCTCACTCCAAAGCGAATCTATATCATGGCCAGCGACGGCAGCTATAAAGAGGTGCTGCTATGATCTATCTGGACAATGCCGCGACCACGCTGCAAAAGCCGCCCGCGGTGCCGCGGGCGGCTTCTTATGCCATGTGCCATATGGCCACGCCGGGCCGGGGCGGGCACGCGCCCGCCATGCTGGCGGCGGACACGGCCTTCGCCTGCCGGCAGGCCGCTGCGGAGCTTTTTCAGGTAGAGGGACCGGAGCAGGTGGTCTTCACCTTCAATGCGACCCACGCCCTCAATATTGCCATCAAATCCCTGGTCAAGCCGGGCGATACCGTGCTTATCTCCGGTTATGAGCACAATGCCGTCACCCGGCCGCTGCATGCACTGGGAGCAGACATACGCGTGGCGTCCGGCCCGCTGTTCGAGTCGGGGGAATTGATGGAGTCCTTCCGCAGCCAGCTCAAGGGCGTATCCTGTGTGATCTGCAACCATGTCTCCAACGTTTTTGGTTATATCCTGCCGGTGGAGCGTATGGCGGCTCTGTGCCGGGCAGGGGGGATTCCCTTGATTCTGGACGCATCTCAATCCGCAGGCTGCCTGCCGGTGTCCCTTGCGGAACTGGGTGCGGCCTTCATCGCCATGCCCGGGCATAAGGGACTCTACGGGCCTCAGGGCACCGGGCTGCTCCTGTGCGCCGCCCAGACGCGGCCCCTGCTGGAGGGCGGGACCGGCAGCGCTTCCGCCTGCCAGGAGATGCCGGATTTTCTGCCGGACCGTCTGGAGGCCGGTACTCATAATATTCCCGGCGTGGCCGGGCTGCTGGAGGGCCTGCGCTATGTGAAGGAGCGGGGGACCGGGAGCATTCTGGCACACGAACGGGCCATGACCTGCCTGGCCGCCCGCGGGCTGTCGGAGATACCGGGCGTGATGGTGTATACCGCCGCCGACAGGGTCCGGCAGGCGGGCGTGCTCTCCTTTCAGCTGGACGGAATGGACTGTGAGGCGGTAGGGGACGCCCTGGGCGCCCGCGGCGTGGCGGTCCGCGCCGGGCTGCACTGCGCCCCGCTGGCCCACCAGTCGGCCGGGACCTTTGAAACCGGGACCATTCGGGCCAGCTTTTCCAGCTTCAGCACCCGCAGAGAGGTAGACCAGTTCGTCCGCGAGGTCGCCGCGCTGCGCAGGGGCGCGTAAGAGAGGCCCGGGAGACCCCGCTTAGGGTCTCCCGGGCCTCTCTTACGATCTTTTTCACGTTGTCTGATGATACCAGCCGTTTTCGTAGAGATAGAGGGTCAGCTCCAGACGGAAGCGGTCGCTGGGCACGTGCAGGTCCAGCCCGGTGATCTCCTGGATGCTCTTAAGCCGGTAGACCACGGTGTTGTAATGGGTGTAAAGCTCTTCCGACATGCGGCGCAGATTGCCGAAGTTCCGGAAGTAGCTCTCCAGTGTGTTCATCAGTTCCGTACTGCGGGGCGGGCCGGCGCTCAGCAGCCTGCCCAGCGTCTCCTGAATGTAATCATGCACCTCCTGATCCGGGTCGCTGGCATAGATCAGCCGCAGCAATCCAAGATCATCGAGGCAGGTGAGGCCCCCGCCCTTGGCGGCAGAAGCCCGGAGCGCCACGCGCGCTTCCTGGTCGCTCTGAATCAGCCCGGCCACGCCGGTATGGGGGCGTCCGCATCCGGCGGTGATGTTCAGCGCGTCGTATCCTCGGTTCATCTGCTCCACGAGGGGCGGAAAGCGGCTTGCCAGAGCGGAAAAGCCGTGATCGTCCAGCGGGCTGCTGAGGATGAGCAGGTGTTCCTCTCCGCTGCGTACCCGGCGGACGGACAAGCCCAGGTTGGTCAGCGTGGAGTGGACCTCATTCGCCAGCAGGGTGCGCTGGAACACGCCGGCGTACGGATTTCCGGCGCCCTGCGATTCCGTCAGGCGGGCACGGACGATCAGATGATTTTCCGCAAGATCCATGCCATAGCTTTTGGCGCGGGTCAACTCGCGGGCTTCGTTGGTAATACGGTCCGAGAGAAGGTGGAGGATGAAGTCGTCGAACAACTGATCGCCGCTCTCCCGCACAGTACGCTCCCGGGCGATCTCCAGCGGGATGGTCTGGAGCACACGGGAGAGGATATCCGCATTTTGCTCCTCGATGGGATGCTCCATGTCGTATATGTACAAAAATCCGAAGGAGTGTCCGCCCACCTCCAGCACATACATCCGCGCTCCGGCAATAATGGCGCTGGATTGGGCGTCCCAGGCCAGCCCGGCGAACCGGACTGCGTCGGCCTCCGTAAGAGAAAGGGCGCGCCGGTCGTTGATGCAGTCCAGGATGAGTACGCTGCAGCCCGTCAAATCTGTGACCATCCGGGCGATTTCCTCCAGTCCCGCCCCCTCGACGATGGTGCGGGTGAGCATTTCATTGACGGTGATGGTGCTGTGGAGCAGAGCGGTCTGCCGGCGAAGCAGTTCGTCGGAAACCGCCTTGGTGATATCGGAGAAGCGCACGTCCTCCGGCAGAGCCACCAGAGGCAGGCCCAGCATCTCGGCCTGATTCACCATCGTCTGGGGCACCTGGCCCAGATACTGCCCGGGCTTGACGCAGAGGCCGGACATCCCGCCGGCGGCCAGGGTAGGGATAAACTGGGCCAGGGCGGCGGGATCGTCATGAATGGAGTAGCAGGTGGTGACCATCAGCTCTCCGGCACAGAGCCACTTGTAGTATTCCGGCGTGTCGCTCAGGTTGACGCCGGTCACGACCCGCTCCAGCCCGGTTTGACAGCCCAGCAGGCGGCTGCCCCGGAAAACGGGCAGCGTGAGCAGTTCGGAAAGGCAGGGGTAATAAGAAAGCGAAATACTGCTGCGTTCCATTAGGACACCTCCTGTTGACAATTAACATTATATTACATTTAATGGGAAAATCATCTCGACAATAGTATATAAGAATGTTTGTCGATAGTCAACATATAAAATAAGAAGGCAAAAAGATATAATGTGTAATGTAGACAAGAAATCCGCGGATTACAGCAAAGAATGCGGCAATGTCACATCGAATAAATAAAAGGAGGAATAAGCATGGCGATCATCGACAAAATGGAAGCTCAGTTGCGTCCCCCCACGATCGGGCTCAAACCTTATGAGGCAAAGGTGATCCCTCTGACCAGCGGAGAAGACATGCTGGTGCGGGAGGCCACCTGGGATGAGATCCCTCTGCTGATGGAGACCATTGAGCCGCTGATGAAACAGCCCAAGGATTTTTATGACATCGTCGCCTCCCGCATCTATGCGGAGCTGCTGGGCATGCTGCGCTACCGGGTGCAGGATGAGTATGTGTTCGTAGGCGCGGTGGACGGCGAGATCGCCGGCATCGTCAACGGGCGCCTGGTCAACGACAAGATCGGCATGAGCTACCACACCATCACGCTGAAGCGGGGAGCCCGGGTCGGCGCGCACCTGTTCGCGGCCAAGATGGAGTATCACCTGGACGTGATGGATCAGGACGAGGTCTGGATCGTGGCGGAGAGCCCCAACGGCTTCAAGCGCTGGATGATCGAGTATGAACTGGAGTCCCGTCCCGAGTGCCCCCATGAACTGGGCGGCGTGCCCACCTATGTGCTGACCAAACAGCTGTGGGAGAAGCACAAGGGCGCCAAGTGCACCGGTATCCGGCCCGCCTTCGAGGATGTGATCGAGGCCAATAAGATTCTGCGTAAGCCTGCGAAAATCAGCGTTTGACCGACGCGATGTGAAAGGATGGTGCCTGTTATGCGGCAGGTAGGAATCGTCGGCGTAGGCCACACAAAATTCGGCAAGTGGGAGGGCACGTTTCTGGAGCTGATCACTCAGGCCGCCCTCCAGGCCATGGACGATGCCGGCGCCAAGACCGGCAAGGACAACGTGATCGACCAGGTATTCGTGGCCTCCATGGGCGCCGGGATGCTCAACCGGATCAGCGGCTCGGCCTCCGCCCTGGTGGACACCCTGAATATCCGGCCCGCCATGGCCGAGTGCATTGAGAACGGTCCGGCCTCGGGGGCCTCTGCCATCAAGCTGGGGTATATGGCCATCGCCTCCGGCGTGTGCGACTGCGTGCTGGTGGTCGGCGGCGAGCAGATGCGGGTGGTATCCGGCTGGGAGGCCACCGATTTCGTGGCCACCATGCTCCACCCCACGGGCGAGTACCCCTACGGGCTGACCCTGCCCTCCTTCGCAGGCATGTTCACCCGCCTGCGCTTTGAGAAGTACGGCGAGACCAGCGAGGATCTCGCCCGCATCTCGGTGAAAAATCACGACAACGCCACCCATAACCCCTGCGCCCATATCCAGCGTAAGGTAAAGCTGGAGCGCATCAGCGACCCCCGGTACGTAGACGCCACCAGCCCCATGGTGGCCGATCCCCTGCGCCAGTTCGATATGTGCCCCGTCTCCGACGGCGCCGCCGCCGTGCTGCTGGTGGCCAAGGATAAGCAGGAGGAGCTGGGCTTCGGTCATAAGACCTTTGCCCGCATCGCCGGCATCGCCTCCGCCACCGACACCCACTATGTGGCAGACCGCGCCGATCCCACCGAGCTGCTGGCGGTGCGCACCGCCGCCGAGCGCGCCTATCAGATGGCGGGTATGGGACCCGAGGACATCGACTGCGCGGAGCTGCACGACGCCTTCCTCATCCTGGAACTGGCCGAGAGCGAGGAGTGCGGACTGTTTCCCAAGGGCGAGGCCCACCTGGCGGTCCGCCGGGGCGAGACCGAGATCGGCGGGAAGATCCCGATCAATACCTCCGGCGGCCTGAAGGCCAAGGGCCATCCGCTGGGCGCCACCGGCGTGTCCCAGGTGGTGGAGCTGGTCCGTCAGGTCCGGGGCGAGGCCGAGGGACGCCAGGTCGAGGGCGCCAGGACCGGCCTTGCGGTCAACTTCGGCGGCTTCGGCAACAACGTCGTCGCCACCATCGTCACAACGAAGTAAAGGAGGGGACCGGAATGCAAGAAATGTATGCGTATCGGTGCGACAAGTGCGGCAAACTGCATCATCCGCGCTATGCCGTGTGCCAGAATCCCGAATGCGACGGCCGCTCCTTCACGCAGGAGCCTTTGGAGGGCCACTGTAAGCTATTGACCTGGACCCGGGTGTTCAACCTGCCGGAGGGGTACATGAAGGCATGGCTCAATTTCGGCATCGTGCAGTTCGACAACGGCGTCACCGCCACCGGTCAGCTCGGCTTTGACGAGCGTCCGGAGATCGGCATGGACCTGATTTCCACCGTGGGGGTCGTCAAGGAGGGCGTCGGGAAGGACTATTACGGCTTTATCTTCCAGAAACCCTGAGGACGTGACTACAGTACAGGCAGAGCGGATCTGTGCGGCGCTGCGGACAGCCCTGGAGGGACAGTGCTTTCCTGCGAGGCTCCACTCTCGTTTTCGGGAGGCGGCCAACCTGGATACCCCGCTGGGCCTGGTCACCCTGCTCTCGCCGCGCAAGTGCCTGCAGCCCTATGCGGTCCGATTGGAAGAGGAGATGGATTACACGGTCCTGGAGCCGGGCGTGCTGTCGCTCGGCTCCAGGGGGATCGCCGTGGATGGGGCGGTTGCGGTGTCCTTCGGAGCCAGCCGCGCGGTGGATCTGCATCTGACGCCCGGACCGGCGCCTGGCGCGGAGGGAGCACGGATGGTCCGGCAGTTTTTGGCGGCGGCGCCGGAGGACGGCCTGGCCCGGCTGGCCCTGGGGCGGAGCGACGGCCTCTATGCCGGGTTGCTGGCGCCCCGGCTGGAGACGCTGCGCCGGGCGGTGCGGGCGGGGGAGACCGAGACCGCCGCCCGGGCGGCCCGCCGGATGGCGGGGTGCGGGCCGGGGCTGACCCCCTCATCGGACGATCTGATCTGCGGCTATCTGGCGCTGCTGCCGTCTGGAGGCGCGTGGGCCGGTATGGCGGAGGCAATCGCTGCCGCTGCGGCCCGGGGCACCAACGATATCAGCGCAGCCCTGCTCCTGCGGGCGGGGGAGGGGCATTTTTCGGAGGACGCGCTCGGCCTGATCGGTTGCCTGCGCCGGGGCGGTGAGCGCCGGGCGCTGCATACCTGGCTGCTGCGGGTGGCCAGCTTCGGCAGCAGTTCCGGCTATGATTTCCTCACCGGAGTCTATTTTGGCGTCCTGGATGCCTGTGCCATTGGAGGGATACGCATTGATTAAGCTAGAGGTACGGAAAAACGCGTATTACGATTCCGTCACCCTGATGATCATCTCCAAGGATGTGAAAAAGCTGCCCGGCGTCACCGAGGCGCTGGTGGGCATGGGGACGGATCTGAACCGCGAGATCGCGGCAAATATCGGCCTGGCGGGGGAGGGCTTCGACGCGGTCACCGCCAACGACTTTTTCGTGGCGGCCAGCTGTGAGAGCGAAGACGCTTTCAGCGCCGTAGTGGCAAAGGTGGATGAGCTGCTCAACAAAAAGGCCGACAAACGCAAGACGGATTACTTTCCGCCCACCCTGGAGGGTGCGCTCAAGCTGGAGAGCGGGCTGAACATGGCGGTCATCTCGGTGCCCGGCAAGTACGCCTACGAGGTGGCGCGCAGCTGCCTGGAGCACGAGATCAACGTGATGCTCTTCTCCGACAACGTGACCATGGAAGAGGAAAAGGACCTCAAGGAGTTTGCCGCATCCCGGGAGCTGCTGGTCATGGGTCCCGACTGCGGTACCGCCATCGTCAACAACACGCCCCTTGCCTTCGCCAATGTGGTAAAGAGCGGCGACATCGGTATGGTGTGCGCTTCGGGTACCGGCGCGCAGGAGGTCTCCTGCATCATCGATCAGCTGGGCTGCGGCATTTCGCAGCTGCTGGGCACCGGCGGGCGGGACCTGAAGCAGGAAATCGGCGGCATCATGATGAGGCTTGGACTGGATGCGCTGATCCACGATCCGAAGACAAAGGTGATCACGCTGGTCTCCAAGCCCCCCGCGCCGGAGATCGCCGCAAAGATCCTGGATCAGGCGGCGGCGGGCGGCAAGCCCACCGTGGTATGCTTTATCGGCGGCGAAGCCTCGGAGATCGAAAGACGGGGCCTGTACGCCGCCGTCTCCCTGGAAGACGCGGCCCACAAAGCCGCCGCGCTGGCCCGGGACGAGACGCCGGAAGACTTCACCGGCTTTGCCATGGGCCAGCTGAAAGCGGAAGAGCTGGCGGCGGCCGAGGCGGCCAAAATGGCGCCGGGCCAGAAGTATGTCCGGGGCCTTTACACCGGCGGTACGCTCTGTGATGAGGCGATGAAGCTGATGATCGCCTCGCTGGGCCATATTTACTCCAATATCCCGCTGAAGCCGGAGGACCGGCTGGCGGACGCCCGCGGCGGCGAAAGCCGGGAGCACACCTTCCTGGACTTCGGGGACGATGCGTTTACCGTGGGACGGCCGCACCCCATGATCGATCCCTCCCTGCGGGCGGAACGCGTGGTCACGGAGGCGGCGGACCCGGCGGCGGCGGTGGTACTGGTGGACTGCGTCATCGGTTACGGCTCTCATGAGGACCCGGCGCAGGATTTGTCTGAGGCCATCCGCAGCGCCAAGGCGCTGGCGGCCCAGGAGGGGCGTTATCTGGCGGTAGTGGCCTCGGTCTGCGGTACGGAAGCAGACCCCCAGAGCCTGTCCGGCTCCCGGATGAAGCTGGCCAACGCGGGCGCCATCGTTCTGCCCTCCAATGCCCAGGCCACTCGCTTCACCCAGCGCATCCTGGCGCATCTGTAGAGGGGGGGGAGGAAGAGATGAGCAAAGTCAACCAGTTGTTTGAACGCAAGCTTTCAGTGGTGAATTTCGGAATCGAGTCTTTTTACCAGGACTTGATCAAACAGGGCAAAAGCGCCGTCCACGTAGACTGGAAGCCGGTTGCCGGCGGGGACAAGAAGATCGCCGCCTGCCTGCGCAAACTGCGCCAGGCGCCGCTGAGCGAGACGGTCGCCGCGGCCAACCAGGAGGCGCTGCGGCGCATTCTGGCGGCCCAGCCGGTGCTGGTGGGGATGTCCACCGCCGGGGAGGCGATCCCCGGTATGACCCCGACCACCATCCTCCACGCCGGGCCTCCGGTCACCTGGCAGCGTATGTGCGGTCCCGTCCGGGGTGCGGTGATGGGCGGCCTGATCTACGAGGGGCTGGCCAAGGACCTGGAGGAAGCGGAGGCCCTGGCCGCCAGCGGAAGGATCACCTTCGCTCCCTGCCACCACCACAGCGCCGTAGGGCCTATGGCGGGCGTGGTGACCTATTCCATGCCGGTGTGGCATCTCGTGAACAAGACCTTCGGCAACCACGCCTACTGCACGATGAACGAGGGCCTGGGCAAGGTCCTGCGCTTCGGCGCCTGCGACCAAGAGGTCTTCGACCGGCTCAGGCGCATGCGGGACGAGTACTATCCCGTACTGAAGGCGGCGCTGGAGCGCCATGGCGAAGTTGATATGAAGGTCATGATCGCCCAAGCGCTCCAGATGGGGGACGAGGCCCATAACCGCAACAAGGCGGGCACATCCCTGTTTCTCCGAGCGATCCTTCCGGACGTGCTGGGCACGGATTTCCCCAGAGAGCGGCAGATGGAGGCGCTGGCCTTCCTGAACAACAATGACCACACGTTCCTGAACCTGTCGATGCCCGCCTGCAAGTGCACCATGGACCCGGTCTTTGACGTGCCCTGCTCCACTGTGGTGGCCACCATGTGCCGCAACGGGACCGACTTCGGTATCCGCATCGCGGGCCTTGGGCCGGAAGCGTGGTTCACCGCTCCGGCGGAGATGGTCAAGGGGCTGTACTTCCCCGGATTTGACGATGCGGACGCCAATCCGGATCTGGGGGACAGCTGCATCACCGAGACGGCGGGGATCGGCGGCTTCTGCATGGCGGCGGCCCCGGCCATCGTCCAGTTTGTGGGCGGCCAGGTGCAGGACGCCATCAACTACTCCACCCAGATGTATGAGATCACGGTGGGGGAGGGCAGCGCCTACAAGATCCCCTCCCTGGATTTCCGGGGCAGCGCCACCGGTATCGACCTTCTGAAGGTCGTGGAGACCGGCATCCGGCCCATCATCAACACCGGCATCGCCCACAAGGACTACGGCGTGGGACAGGTGGGCGCGGGATTGGTGCACCCGCCGGCGGAGTGCTTCCGCAAGGCCATTGAGGCCTGCGCGCAGGCCTGGTGCGAATAGTACGCAGGAAACAGTACCGGCAAGACGATAGGAGGTTTCGTTATGAGCAAATGGTCCGACATCAAAATGTATGATCTGAGCATCCCCATCGGGATCAACACGCCCCCTTGGCCTACTTACGAACCGCTGCAGATGAAATTCTTCAAGCGTCTGGCCCCCAACGGCGCCAACGGCCAGCTGCTGACCCATTCCAACCACGTGGGCACCCATCTGGACGGCCCGCTGCATTTTGACACCGCCGGACGGGACATGGCCTCTCTGGAGCTGACCAAACTGTGCGCTCCCGGCGTGGTGGTGGACCTGTCCGACCAGGCCGAGGACTGGGGCATCTACACCCCTGAGGACATCGAGAAACGGGTCGAAGTGAAGGAGGGCGACATCCTCATCATCAACACGGGCTATCACATCTATGGATGGGATTCTCCCACCGCCGACGAGCGGCGCTATATGCTCCGCCACCCGGGGCCCTCTCTGGACTTTATTCAGTGGGTGCGCGACAAGAAGATCCGCTGGATCGGCGTGGACTGCGGCTCCGCCGACCACCCCATGAACACCAAGATCCGCGACTGGGAGCCCATGGAGGCCGAGAAGTGCGACAAGGTCTTCCGGGAGCGCTACGGCAAGGCGCTCAACGAGGTATATCCCTGGCCGGACCGTTATCAGGCCATGCATATCGAGCTGTTCTGCAAGCCCTACGAGGCGATCCATGCCGAGTGCCTGGGCGGCGAGATCGAGCAGCTGTCCAACAAACGCGTGATCATCGGCTGCTTCCCGTGGAAGCTGGTGGACGGGGAAAGCTGCATCTCCCGCATCGTGGCCTTCGACGGCTTCGAAGACGTGTGATGTACCGCTGCCAGGGGCAGTTCCGCGCGGAACTGCCCCTGGTTGGGGATCGGTCCGGGATGGACAGCGGAAAGGGAGGAGAAGATGCAGCAGCTGCTGGCCTATGGGATGATGGCTCTGGTCATCGCCGCGCTCTGCCTGGTCTATTTCTGGAAAAACCGCTCCACCCATGCGATGGGGGACCGTTTCGGGCTGCTGTTTCTGGAGGCCAGGGATTACGCCGCGGGGAGAGAGGATCTTCTGCCGCGCGTCATGACCGACGCCTCCGGCCTGCGCCGGCTCCTGCCGATGGAGGAACAGCCGGAGGCGGTACGGAATGCGTTCCTGCTGGGCGGAAGCGGGGAGATGGCTCGTTATGACGCACAGCTGGACGAAACGCTGCGGGCGCTGTTTCAGTCCATTGGGCAAAGCGCCCATCTGAAAAAGCACTATTTCGACTATTACAACTCGTTGTTCCTGCTCCACAAGCTGTTCCTGCAGGTCTGTGCGGACCCGGCGGCTCCGCTTTCGGACGGAGCGTGGAAGGATCTGGCGCTCTATCTGGGCGATCGGACCCGGCTGAGCGGCCTGGTGGCCCAACGGCTGAGTTTCGGAGCGCGCAGGGCGTTCGCCGGACCGGCGCAGGAACGGCCCGTATCCCTGCGAAAGGAGGGAATGGGATGAAAGCATTTGAATATTACGCCCCTGCTGCCCTGGAGGAGGCGTTTGATCTGCTGGACCGGTTTGAAGCGGAGGGCAAGCTGCTCAACGGCGGCACAGACGTGGTCATCCAGCTGCGCGAAAAGCTCATCGCGCCCAAGGCGGTCATTGATATCAAACGGATCCCCGGGCTGAGAGGGATCGCCTATGATCCGGAGCACGGCCTCACTATAGGGGCCTGTGTCACGATGAACGAGCTGGGGAACGAGGCGCTGGTCTGCACCCACTACCCGACTCTGGCCAAGGCGGCGCTGAGCGTGGGTTCCAAGCAGGTGCGCAATCGGGCCACCTGCGCCGGCAACCTCATTAACGCCTCCCCTCTGGCGGATACCGCGACGCCGCTGCTGGCCTATGGGGCCAGCGTCGTGGCGGTCAGTCGCGAGGGAGAACGGGAGATCCCGCTGGACGAGTTCTTCGTCTTCGTGCGCAAGACCAGTCTGCGTCCCGGGGAGATCGTCACCGCCGTCCGGGTACCTGCCATCCCCGGTGCAAACGGGGTGTTCACCAAGATTTCACGCCGCCGGGAAGTGGATCTGTCCACCCTTTGCGCCACCGTGCTCAAAACGGGGGAAGGCTGGCGCGTGGCCTACGGGTCCGTGGCGCCGACGCCCATCCGCCTGAGGCAGACCGAGGCGCTGCTCGATGCCCAGCCTCTGACGGAAGAGCGCATCACCCGGGCGGTGGAACTGGCCCGCAGCGAGATCTCGCCCATCAGCGACGTGCGCGCTTCCCAGGAATACCGGCTGGAGGTCGCGGGCGTGGTGTTGGAGCGCAGTCTGCGCGCGTTGATGTGAGGGGGTGTGCCGCATGAAATACCGCGTCAATTTCTTTGTCAACGAGGAGCCGGTGGAACTCTACGTAGAGGCAAACAAGACCCTGCTGCGGGTGCTCCGGGAGGAGCTGGCCCTCACCGGCACCAAGGAAGGCTGCGGCGCAGGCGAGTGCGGGGCGTGTACCGTCATCGTGGACGGAAAGCCCGTCAACGCCTGCCTGGTGCTGGCTCCCGAGCTGGATGGGATGCACATCACCACCATAGAGGGACTTGCGAAGGATGGGGAACTGACGCCCATCCAGCAATCCTTTGTGGATCTGGCGGCTCTGCAATGCGGGTTCTGCACCCCGGGCTTCGTCATGTCGGCCACCGCTCTGCTGGAGGAAACGCCTCACCCCACCCGGGAGGAGATCATTGACGCCATCAGCGGCAATCTCTGCCGCTGCACTGGCTATGCCCGCATCGTGGAAGCCATCGAGCGGGCGGCAAATGGAGGAGGTGACCCGGCATGAGGGCGGTAGGCGAAAGCTTGCAGCGCGTAGACGCGATCAAAAAGGTCACCGGACAGGCTCAGTATGTGGACGATATCATCATGCCCCGCATGCTCTACGCTCAGGTGAAGCGCTCTCCCTATCCCCATGCCAGGATCCTGCGGATCGATACGTCGAAGGCCGAGGCCCTGCCCGGCGTGCGCAGCGTCATCACCGGGGACTGCTACACCAAGCGCTGCGGGCTCTATCTGGAGGATAAGAATTTCCTGGCGGTTGGAACGGCCAAATACCGGGGGGAAGCCGTGGCGGCCGTGGCGGCCGAGACCCCGGAGATCGCCGACGAAGCCGTGGAGCTGATCGAGGTGGAGTATGAGCAGCTGCCCGCCGTTACCAACGCCGTGGAGGGCATGAAGCCGGACGCGCCGCTGATCCATCCGGACCTGCATACCTACAAGGTGGCCCCGATCTTCCATCCGGTGCCCCACACCAACATCTCTCACCATTATAAGCTGCGCAAGGGGGACGTCGACAAGGCCTTCGAGGCGTGCGACGTCGTTACGGAGAATACCTACTACATCCCCCACGTGCAGCATGTGCCGCTGGAGCCCCACTGCGCCGTGGCGCAGTACGATCTGGACGGAAAGGTTACCGTCTGGGGGTCTATCCAGTCCCCCTACGCAGTGCGCCAGGCCCTGTCCGCCGCCTTTGACATTCCGCTGAACAAGCTGCGGGTCATCTCGCCCTATGTGGGGGGCGGCTTCGGCGCCAAAGCGGGCACGACTCTGGAGGGCATCATCATACCGTTGGCCCGGCGCAACCGCGGCCGGCCGGTGAAGCTGAACTACTCCCGGGAGGATGAGTTCGAGAATTCCTATGTCCGCCAGGGCCTGCACTGCAGGATCAAGACCGGGATCAACCGGGACGGAAAGATCCAGGCCGTCAAGAACGAGTTTGTATGGGACGGAGGAGCGTACACCGAGTACGGCGTTAACATTACCAAGGCAGGCGGCTGGGCCTCTGCGGGGCCCTACGACATCCCAAACGTCTGGACCGACAGCTACTGCGTCTATACCAACCATCCCGTGGGCGGCCCCTATCGCGGCTTCGGCATGTGCGAGATCCATTTCGCCATCGAGCAGAATATCGACGAGGTAGCCCTGAAGATCGGGATGGACCCGGCTCAGGTGCGGCGCATCAACGGCCTGCGCCCCGGCGGCGTTACCGGAACCGGAGAGGTGATGGAGGTCTCCGGCTTCCATGACTGCCTGGAGCAGGTGCTGGAAGACATCGAGTATGACAAAAAGCCGGTGGACCCGTCCCCCACCAGAAAGCGCGGGAAGGGCGTGGCCGCGGGCTGGAAATCCCCCTCGCAGCCCACCAACGCAGGCAGCTCTGCCATCATCCGCATGAACGAGGACGGAACCTTTATCCTGATGACCAGTGGGCAGGAGATCGGTCAGGGCTCCGAGACGGCCCTGACCCAGATCGCCGCCGAGACTCTGGACGTGGACCCAGCGCTCATTTCCTGCCGGTTTGGAGATACCGACCACACGCCCTATGAGTGGCAGACCGTGGCCAGCCGCACCACCTACTGCGCAGGCAACGCGATCAAGCTGGCCTGCGAGGATCTGAAGAACAAGATCCTGGATCTGGCCCAGATCAAGCTGGGGGCCTACAAGCGGGACCTGGAGTTCCGTGACGGTTTTGTGGCGCATAAACTCTACCCCGACCGGAAAGTGCCGCTGAGCGACTTTGCCTTGGGCCTCAGCTTCCCGGACGGTTCCGGTGTAGGCGGACCCGCGATCGGCGTGGGCTGCTTTACGCTGGAAAACAACCTGAATGTGGACCACGATACCGGCATGGGTTCCCATCCGGCGGCCTTCTGGACCATCGGCTGCAACGGGGCCGAGGTAGAGGTGGACACACAGACCGGCCATATCAAGGTCCTCAAAATGGTCTCCTGCTTCGACGCGGGCAAGGTTATCAATCCGCTGACCTATACCTGCCAGTCGGAGGGCGCGATGGTACAGTCTCTGGGCACCGCTCTGTTCGAAGAGCTCAAGCTCAAAGACGGAAAGGTACTCAACAAGAGCTTTGTGGACTATAAGATCCCAACGGCGGACGACGTGCCGGAGCTGGTGGTCAAGTATGTGGAGCATCCGGAGCCCACCGGCCCCTACGGCGCCCGGGGTGTGGGCGAGCCCTTGATGGTCCCGGGAGCGCCTGCCATCGCCAACGCGGTCTATCAGGCCATCGGCGTTCGGTTCCGCCGTATGCCCATCACACCGGACGATGTACTGAAAGCGTTGCGAGAGCAGCAGGAAAACGAGAAGGGCTGAAAAACGGTCTTGCAGCTGCGCAGGCAAGGAAGGAGGTAGCCCCGGAGCTGCGGCAAACACCAGAATTGAAGGCAAGAAGAAGGCAACCGTTTGGAGGGAGGTATTTCAGTGGCTAGAAACATCGACTACAGCAAAGGGATTTACCATGCAAGGGAGCAGCTCGGCTGGCCCCGTACCATCGTCCTTGGTTTCCAGCACATGTTCGCCATGTTCGGCGCGACGGTCCTCGTTCCCATCCTGACCGGTCTGAGCATTTCCGTCACGCTTCTGTGTGCGGGAGCAGGTACGCTGCTGTTTCATTTCGTTACCGGACGCAAGGTACCCGCATTCCTCGGTTCTTCTTTCGCATTTCTGGGCGGCTTCGGTGTGGTCTGCGGCGGTATGGCCGGCGAACCCGGCTTTGATCCCAGCCGCCTGCCTTACGCCTGCGGTGGCATCGTCATTGCCGGTCTGATCTATTTGGTGCTCTCTGGTTGTATCACAGCCTTTGGCATCAAGCGGGTCATGCGGCTCTTCCCGCCGGTGGTCACCGGCCCCATCATCATCCTGATCGGCCTGATCCTTGCGCCCTCGGCAATTGGTAACGTACAGCAGTGCTGGTGGCTAGGCGTCATCACTATGGCCATCATCATCGGCTGCGCGGTGTTCGGTAAGGGCATGATCGGCATCATTCCCATCCTTTTGGGCGTGGTGGGCGGCTATGCCATCGGAGCGATTACTGGACAGGTCAACTTTTCTATGCCCGAGCAAATTGTTGCTATCCCCAATTTTACCCTTGCAAAATTTGAGGTGGGCGCGATTTTGACCATGGCGCCCATTGCTCTGGCCACCATGATGGAGCACATCGGCGATATCTCCGCTATCGGCGCGACCTGCCACCGCAACTTCCTGGCCAACCCTGGCCTGCACCGAACCCTGATCGGCGACGGCGTGGCCACTTCCTTAGCCGGGCTGGTAGGCGGTCCGGCCAACACCACCTATGGTGAGAACACCGGCGTACTGGCACTGTCCAAGGTGTACGATCCTTTCGTCATCGAAATCGCGGCCCTTATCGCAATCATCCTTTCCTTCATCCCCTTCTTTGAAAACATCATCGGAGCTATGCCTGCGGCCGTCATCGGCGGCGCGTCCTTCATCCTGTACGGCATGATCTCGGCCATCGGCGTGCGCAATATGGTGGAGAACCATGTGGACCTGACCAAACAGCGCAACCTGATGATCTCGGCCATTATACTGGTTTCCGGACTGGGCATCAACAGTATCGGCGGCCTGCAATTGGGCCCCTACGTGAATCTGTCCGGACTGGCCTGCGCCGCCATTTTCGGCATCGTCCTCAATGCGGCCCTCCCCGGCAAGGACTATGAGTTCTCCATGGAGGAAATGGAGGAGAGCGCCGCCTCGTAAATGCGTTAACCAGGTCCATGACAAATAAGAAAGCCGGAGCGGCCAATCGGCCGCTCCGGCCTGTTTGTAAAGAGAAAACCACCGGCTGTGCCGGTGGTTCCAAAAAGCTTTAGCTATGCCAGGAAAAAATCCTCCTTTGGTATAATAGCAGAGGTCTGCCAACCGCCACAAAAAACCAAAGGAGGAATCAAGTCCGGATGAAACTTGATGTATCAAGTTTAGCACACACGAAGTGGGAATGTAAATATCATATCGTCTTTGCCCCCAAATATAGAAGACAGGTGATATACGGGAAGATCAAACAGGATATCGTGCAAATGCTACGGAAATTGTGTGAGTATAAGGGAGTGGAGATCATAGAAGCAGAAGCGTGCAAAGATCATATCCACATGCTCGTCAGTATTCCGCCCAAATACAGTATAGCGCAAAGCATGGGATATCTAAAGTGGAAGAGCAGTCTCATGATATATGAAAAATACGCTAATATGAAGTATAAATATGGGAACCGGCACTTTTGGTGCAGGGGATATTATGTGAGCACGGTAGGGCGAAATCGGCGCACGATCGAGCAGTATATCCGAAATCAGCTTCAGGAAGATATCACATCGGACCAAATGAGTATTTCAGAGTACATCGACCCGTTTACGGGTAAGCCGGTAAAAGAAGGCAAGTAAATAGGCCCCTTTAGGGGCAAGCCCGGGAAATCTGCGCGATTGGCAGACCTTTCGATGAGCCTATAGGCTCTGCCCGGGACATGCCCCAAGGGGGCCCGTGCAAACCACCGGCACGGCCGGTGGTTATGATTGCGTTCACGGAAAATTAATCTTCCCGTGCTTGCCAAGCGATTGGGAATACAGTATAATAACTAAATTAGGGAAAGAGGCGCAGTCGGCGTCAAGCGTATGGGAACCGGGGGACGTGGGAAATGGACACGATCATAAAACTCTTTGATGATGTCAAAAGCATGATATGGCCCATCGGCGTCGCCGACGTCATCGATATGCTCATCATGGCCTTTGTGATCTATAAGGTCATCCTGCTGATCCGCCGCACCAGTTCCGGCGGGGTGGCCAAGGGCATCCTGCTGCTGGTGGCGGCTCTTTGGGTCTCCAGCTTCCTGCGCCTGTATACGGTCAACTTTCTGCTGAGCAAGGTGGTGGAATGGGGCGTTCTGGCCCTGGTTATCCTGTTCCAGCCGGAAATCCGCCGCTTTTTGGAACAGGTGGGGCGCAGCAGTCTGGGAAAGGTCTTTGCCCAGCGGGAAGAGCGCAACGAACTGGACAGCGCCATCACGCAAACGGTAGAGGCCTATACGTCCCTGTCCCGGAGCAAGACCGGTGCGCTGATGGTCTTTGAGCGGAAGAATATGCTGGATGACGCCATCAAGACCGGTACCGCCCTGGACTGCACGGTGAACGCGGAGCTTTTGAAAAACATCTTCTGGAACAAAGCGCCGCTCCACGACGGAGCGGTTATTGTCCGTTCCGGCCGTATCGCTGGGGCGGGCTGTATGCTCCCCATGTCGGGCAACGTAAATCTGTCCCGGGATCTTGGCATGCGCCATCGGGCGGGGATCGGCGCAAGCGAACAGACCGACGCGGTGGTCGCCGTCGTCTCTGAGGAGACCGGCTCCATCTCGGTGGCGGTGGGCGGTATGCTCAAGCGCCACTTGTCTCCGGATACCCTGGAGCGCCTGCTGCGCAACGAGCTGCTGCCGGAGCAGGAGCAGGAAGAGGAACCGAAATTCAAGCTTTCCAATCTGCTGCGTTCCAGGAAGGGGGAGAAGAACGATGTGGAAAAAGATCACAGACAGTAAGTGGTTTTATATCGTCGTCTCCCTGCTTTTGGCCTTCGTCCTCTGGCTCTATGTGGGGAAGGAGGCCAACCCCAGCGTGGCCGCCCCCGTCCGTGGGATCAAGGTGACCGTCGCCGGACTGGAAAAGCTGGAAGAGCGGGGACTGATGGTCTCCGAGGGCGCGGACCAGACGATCACACTGGATCTGCAGGCCAAACGCAATGTGTTCAACCGTCTGGACAACGAAAATATTACCATTACGGTGGATGTGTCCAATATTAACGAGCCGGGCGAGGTCAGTCTGGACTACAAGATCACCTACCCGTTGTCGGTCTATGGCGAGGTGATCGAGGAGCGCGGAAAGCGCCCGGAAAAGATCGCCCTGACCATCTCGCGCTGGACCGAGAAAGAGGTGCCGGTGCGTGCCGTCCTGACCGGCAATGTGGCCGAAGATTATCAGCAGGGAGAATTTTCCCTGGCGCCGCAGACCGTAACGGTACGGGGCAGGGAAGAGCTGGTGGAGCAGATCGATTATGCCCAGGTGACCGTTTCCCAGGAGGGAATGACGGAAACCTACCGTCAGGAGATGCCGTTCGTCTTCATCGACCGGAACGGCAGCCCTCTGGAGGAAGAGGACGCTTCACAGCTGGTGACCGAGGAGAGCACGATTCTGGTCACGCTTCCGGTCTATAAGCTCAAGGAGATCCCCCTAACGGTGGATCTGGTCCCCGGAGGAGGCGTCACTGATGTGGACAGCCAGGTGGAGGTCACCTTTAAACCGGTGGATTCCATTGTGGTGGCCGGCAGCGAGGATGATCTGGAGGGGCTCAGCGAGCTGACGGTAGGCAGCGTGGATTTGTATCAGGTCTTTACCTCGGAAGACGTTACCTTCCCTGTACAGCTTTCGCCGGAACTGACGAATGTAAGCGGCGTTACGGAGGTTACGGTCACCGTAGCGATCAAGGGCCTGAGCACCAAAGTGCTGGAGGCCAACAAGATCGAGTTGATCAATGTCCCGGAGGGATATGCCGCCGAGGCCATTACCCAGACCTGCAGTATTCAGATCCGGGGCGCGCAGGAGGCAGTGGATGCTGTGCTGGCCTCTCAGCTGCGGATCGTGGCGGACCTGTCCGACCGTACCGCGGGCAGCCAGACCGTTCCCGTGAAGGTTTATCTGGACGGAAGCAGCGAGGTCGGCGTGGTCGGAGATTACAACATCGTAGTCTCCATTACCCAATAGCCGCGCGTGGATGTGCGCAGAGCGTCACGCAGCCAGTTTCGCCCCGCTTCCCGCCGCTGTGCAGCGAGCGCAGGAGATGCCTGCGCAGCAGGCCCCATACCGGTTTAAGCGCCAGGCGTGCGCATGGAGGTTACCATGGTTCAAACAGCCAAAGTTACAAAATTGTTGGAAGACGGCCGGGCCGAGGTAGCGGTGAAGCGCCAGTCGGCCTGCGGCCACGACTGTTCCAAATGCGGCGGCGGATGCAGCGAGCTGATGGTCAGTTCCACGGTGGCTGTCGTCGCGGAAAATCCGGTCCGGGCCATGCCGGGCGACCGGGTCACGGTGGAATCCTCTACGGGCGGGGTCCTGAAAGCGGCCGCCCTGGTGTATCTGGCGCCCTTTGCGCTCTTCTTTCTGGGCTACTTTCTGACCGCAGCACTGGGGATGACCGAGGGTGTCAGCGCGGCCTGCGGCGGCATCGGTTTTGCCGCCGGCGTGGTATTGGCCATTTTACTGGACCGGCATGTGCGAAAACGCCGCGGCATCTCCTTCCGGATCACTGCGATCGAGCCTGCCGCCTGATGTTCGGCTACGTCCGGCCCAATCGGGAGGAACTGAAGGTCCGCGAGCAGCGGGACTACGACGCGCTCTACTGCGGCCTGTGCCAGGCCCTGGGGACGCGCCACGGTTTTTGGGCCCGAATGTTCCTGAACTATGATTTTACGTTTCTTGCAATGCTCTTGGACCGGGAGACAGGACGGCCCCGGCCGGTGCGGCGGCGCTGCCCGGCCCGGCTCTGGTGCCGCAAGAAGGATTGCCTGTGCCTGGACGGGGGCGGCGCCGCCGCCGACGCGGGTACGATCCTGAGCTACTGGAAGCTGCGGGATACCGTGGCGGACGGGCGCTTTTGGGAGCGGCAGCTGGCGCGGCTGCTCAGTCTTCTGTTCCGCCCCGCTTACCGGCGGGCCGCCGCCCTCCGCCCGGAGTACGACCGGACGGTGCGGGAGTGCCTGGAGGAGCTGCAGGCGCTGGAGAGGGGGCGTTCCGCCTCGCTGGACCGCACGGCGGACACCTTTGCCCGAATCCTGCGCTCTGCCGCGCCTCCCAGCGGAGAGGCCGACCGTGACCGGGCGATGGAACAGCTTTTATATCACCTGGGGCGCTGGATCTACCTGGTGGATGCCTGGGACGATCTGGAGGAGGACGGGCGCACAGGGGCGTACAACCCGGTCTCGGCACGTTTTCCGGATCGCAGTGCGGAGGACGCGGCCTATCTGCGTACCACCCTGCGCCACTCCCTGAACCTGGCCCGCTCCGCCTATGCCCTGCTGGAGCCGGGCCGCTGGCAGGGGGTGCTGGAAAATATCCTGTACCTTGGACTGCCCCTGGTGGAGGAACTGGTGTTTACCGGCCGTTGGAAGGCCGTGAAAAAGAGAAATTCTAGGAGAACAGACGAATGAGCGATCCTTACAGCGTACTTGGGGTCAAACCCGACGCCAGCGACGATGCAATCAAGCGCGCCTATCGCGAGCTGGCCCGGAAATACCATCCGGACAACTATCAGAACAACCCCCTGGCCGACCTGGCGGAAGAAAAGATGAAGGAGATCAACCAGGCCTACGACACCATTACCAAAATGCGCAGCGGCGGAGGCTCCGCTTCCGGCGGCTACCAGAGCCAGGGTTCCTACCAGTATCAGGGCGGCTATCAGCAGCAGCGTCAGTACTCCGATTCCGCCTCCGGTTCCCTGTACAGCCAGGTCCGCCAGTGCATCAACCTGGGCGATATCGGCCGGGCGGAGCAATTGCTGCGCTCCGCGCCCGGTCAGGATGCGGAGTGGCATTTTCTCACCGGCTCCATCGCCTACCGGAAGGGCTGGCTGGACGAGGCGACCCAACACTTTCAGATGGCCTGCAATATGGATCCGTCCAACGCGGAGTACCGTCAGGCCATGGTGATGATGCGCCAGGGGGGGCAGGCTTACCGCCCTTACGGCTATGGCGCAGGGGGGATGGATACCTGCGATTGCTGCACCGCCTGCATGTGCGCCAACTGCCTGTGCGGCGGCTGCGGGAATTGACGTTATGGCGCGGAGTGGAGCGGGGAAGAGCGCGGGCCGGGCGGCCTTGGTGGGTGTGCTGAGCGCCCTCTCCCTGGTATTTTTGTACGCATCTGCGCTTGTGCCGACCGGACAGATGGGAGTGGTGGCCGTTGCGGGCCTGCTGGTGGCAGCGGCGGTGGTCTCCGGTGGACTGAGCGCCGGCTTTTTGTGCTATGGCGCCACGGGCCTGTTGGGCCTGCTGCTTCTGCCGGATAAGGCCAACGCTCTGCTGTATCTGCTTTTTTTCGGCCTGTGGCCCATTCTGAAGAGCCTGATTGAGCGCCTGCGCCGGATCATTCTGGAGTGGGTATGCAAGCTGGGGGTTTTCAACGCCGTGCTCACGCTGTTTTGGTTCAGCCTGCGCGCGGTGCTGCTGCCCTTCCTGCCTGGCGCGCTGCATCAGATAGGGATGGTATACCTTGCGGGCAACGCGGCCTTTGTAATCTATGATGTCGGATGTTCCAAGCTGATCGCCTTCTATGCCGGGCGGATCGACAAGGTGTTGCGAAAGGCTGGATAATTTGATATAATTCTTTATTAGTTCGATTTTAAAGACGCACCTACAAAGGAAAAAGGGAGGCATACCCCTTGGTAAAGAGTATGACGGGCTACGGCAGGGGAGAGGCCGTACTGCGCGGACGGACCATCACCGTGGAACTGCGCTCGGTCAATAACCGCTATCTGGACTGTACGGTAAAACTGCCGCGCATCTATGTATTCGCGGAGGATGCCATCAAGGCGACGGTACAACAGCATATTTCCCGGGGCAAGGTGGATGTGTTCGTGACCATCGGCCCCTCGGAGCGTGGGGATGTGGCCATCTCCGTCAACAAGCCCATGGCCGACGGCTATTATGCCGCCTTGTGCCAGCTGCGGGACGACTACGGTTTGAAGGACGATATCTCGGTGTCCCTGCTCTCCCGCTTTCAGGATGTCTTCCTGGTGGAGAAGACCCAGGAGGATCTGGAGGCCGTCTCCGCCGACCTATGCACGGTGCTGAAGCTGGCTCTGACGGACTTCGACGCCATGCGGGAGCGGGAAGGGGAGCGGTTGTGCCGGGATGTGCTGGACCGGGCCGCGACCATCGAGGGGCTCACAAAACAGGTGGCCGACCGGGCGCCCGGCATTGTGGCCGACTATCGCGCACGGCTGTGGAGCAAGATGTCCGAGGTGCTCCAGAACACCCAGCTGGACGAGTCCCGCATCCTGACCGAGGCGGCCATTTACGCTGACAAGGTAGCGGTGGACGAGGAACTGGTGCGTCTGCACAGCCACCTGTCCCAGCTGCGCCATATGCTCTCGGAGGGCGGCGCGGTAGGCCGTAAGCTGGACTTTTTGATCCAGGAGTTCAACCGGGAGGCCAATACCATCGGTTCCAAATGCAACGATATCGAGACCGCCGGTTACGTCGTGGATATCAAAGCTGAGATCGAAAAGATCCGGGAACAGATCCAGAATCTCGAGTAAGGCGGTGCGCAAGAGATGAAACTCATCAATATCGGTTTTGGCAATATGGTCTCGGCCGGGCGGCTCATTGCCATTGTCAGCCCTGAGTCGGCGCCCATCAAGCGTATGGTGCAGGAGGCACGGGACCGGGGCGTGCTCATTGACGCCACGTATGGACGGCGTACCCGGGCAGTGCTCATCATGGACAGCGACCACATCGTCCTCTCTGCGCTTCAGCCGGAAACAGTGGCCGGCCGCCTGGGCGGCAAGGAATCCGAGGGCGCGGGCGAGGAGGCGGAGGCATGACGCCGAAGAAACGGACCAGGGGCCAGCTCATTGTGTTGTCCGGCCCTTCCGGCGTGGGAAAAAGCACTGTGATCGCGGAGCTTCTGAGCGAACGTGAGAACATCTATTTTTCGGTATCGTTTACCACACGCGCCCCGCGGGTGGGAGAGGCGGACGGCGTCCATTATCATTTCGTCACCCGGGAACGGTTCGAAGCCATGATCGATGGCGACGAGCTTTTGGAATATGCCGAATATGTCCATAATTATTACGGGACCTCGCTGCGGTTGATCCGGGAAAAGCTGGACGCCGGTATCGACGTGCTTCTGGATATCGAAGTCCAGGGGGCGGCAAAGGTTCGGGCCAAATGTCCCGACGCGGTCTTTATTTTTATCGTCCCGCCCTCGTTCGAGGAGCTCTCCCGCCGCCTCCACCGAAGGGCCACTGATCAGGAGGATGTGATCCGGGGCCGGCTCCAGAAGGCACGGGAGGAGTATCGGGAGATCCCCAACTATGATTATCTGGTGGTCAACGACAAGGTGTCGGCGGCGGCGGCCGAGATCATCGCCATCCTGACGGCAGAGGGGTGCCGCACCAAAAATCGTATGAATCTTGTAGAAGGAGTCTGATCCGTTATGATGCTCGAACCTCCCATGAATAAGCTGCTGGAGCAGGTCCCCAGCCGGTATATGCTGGTCAACGTTGTGGCTCAGCGGGCGCGCCAGATCGCCAGCGCCGCTGAGGATGCCGGTATCCCGCTGGACGAAAAGCCCGTGACCCTGGCCATCCATCAGGTGGCCGAAGGCCAGGTGGAGCTGCAGCAGGACGAGTAGGACCGTGTGAGAGGCAAGCGTCCGGGCCATGGATGGCCTGCCGCTTGCCTTTTCCGGGGTAAAGGGGGGATTGGATGGATACCGTTGCGGTGGCCAAGCTCGCGCTCAGCGCCGCTACCTACGCCATCGACAGGCCCTACGATTATCAAGTGCCTCGGGAGTTGGCGGATACGCTGCGCCCCGGTATGCGGGTGGTCGTTCCCTTCGGCGCGGGCAACCGCCGCACAGAGGGGATCGTGTTGGCATGCGAGGACGGACGGCCTCCGGACCCCAAACGCAAGACGATCCTGACGCTGCTGGACGAGGAGCCGGTATTGGATGCCGAGGCGCTCCAGCTGGCGCTCTGGATGCGGGAGCGCTGGTTCTGTACGGTCTATGACGCTGCGCGTGCCATGCTGCCGGCCGGGCTGTATTTTTCTCTTCAGGATCGTTATGCCGTGGCTCCGGGGATCGACCGGGAGACGGCCTATGCTTCCGCCGGGAAGTCGGAGCATGCCAGGCGTATCCTGGAGCTGGTCTTTGCCTCCGGCGGCAGCGCCGAGCAGCGGCAGATCCGGGAAGCATTTGGGACCAAGGACCCCAACCCGGCCCTGCGGCAGCTGACCGACCATGGCGTTCTGCAGCTGGAGACCAGCGCCGAGCGGGGCGTGGGGGACAAGACGGAACAGGTGGCCGTGCTGGCCGTCCCGGCGGAGGAGGCCATGGCCCAAGTGACGCCGAAGCGCCGCTCCGCCCCGCTGCGCTATGCGGTGGTAGAGCTGCTCGCGGCCCTTGGCAGCGCGTCTTCCAAGGAGCTGTGTTATTTTACGGGCGCCTCCAGCGCCACGCTGCGCTCCCTGACCAAAAGCGGCCTGGTCCGTTTGGAGCGGCGGGAAGTATTCCGCCGCGTGCGCGTGCCGGAGGTGGAAAGCGCTCCGCCGCCGGAACTGAATGAACAGCAGCAGGCGGCCTTTGAAGGACTATCCGCCCTGGCCGCCGCCGGCAAGCCTGCCGCCGCCCTGCTGTATGGGGTCACCGGCAGCGGAAAGACCCAGGTCTATATTCGCCTCATCCGGCAGGTCCTGGACCGGGGCCGTACCGCGATCGTACTGGTGCCCGAAATTGCCCTGACCCCCCAATTGCTGCGCAGTTTCACCGCACAGTTCGGAGATGCGGTCGCGGTACTCCACTCGTCTTTGCGGGCGGGGGAGCGCTACGACGAATGGAAGCGTCTGCGTACCGGAAAAGCCCGGGTGGCCATCGGTACCCGCTCCGCAGTCTTCGCGCCCCTGAAGGATCTGGGCCTGGTGATTCTGGATGAAGAGCAGGAAGCGACCTACAAGTCGGAGAATGTTCCCAAATATCATGCGCGGGACGTGGCAAAATACCGCTGTACCCAGAGCGGCGCGCTGCTGGTGCTGGGTTCGGCCACCCCGTCGGTAGAGAGTATGTATCTGGCCAGGGCCGGCGTTTATCATTGCTTCACCCTCTCCCGGCGCTATAATGAACAGGCCCTCCCCGCTGTTTTTATCGCGGACATGAAGGAGGAACTGCGCGCCGGAAACGGGACTTCTCTGAGCCTGCCCCTCCGGCAGGCCCTGGAGGAGAACCTCAGGGCGGGGGAGCAGAGCATCCTTTTTCTCAACCGTCGGGGGGCAAGCCGCATGGTCTCCTGCGGGGAGTGCGGAGCGGTGCCCACCTGTCCCCGCTGTTCGGTGCATCTGACGTATCACTCCGCCAATGGACGGTTGATGTGCCATTATTGCGGCCATTCAGAGCGCCTGCCGGCGGCCTGTCCGGCATGCGGCGGCACGCTGAATTTTATCGGCGCCGGCACCCAGAAGGTCCAGGAGGAACTGGAAGCGGCCTTTCCCGGCATAACGGTATTGCGGATGGATACGGATACCGTCTCCGCCACCCAATCCCACGAAAAGCTGCTCTCACGCTTCGAAAAAGAGAAGATCCCCATCCTGGTGGGTACGCAGATGGTGGCGAAGGGGCTCGATTTTGAAAATGTAACGCTGGTAGGCGTAGTGTCGGCGGATCTGTCCCTGTATGTGGACGATTACCGGGCGGGGGAGCGGACCTTTTCCCTGCTGACCCAGGTGGTAGGCCGGGCGGGCCGGGGGAACAAAAAGGGGCGGGCCATCGTCCAGACCTATACGCCGGAAAACGATGTGATCCTCTGTGCCGCGCGGCAGGATTACGACCGGTTTTATGAACAGGAGATCGTCCTGCGCCGTCTGAGGGGTTGCCCGCCCTTCCGCGATTTGTTTGTGGTCACGGCCTCCGGCCTGTCAGAGAGCGCTGTGCTGAAGACCTGTATGCGCCTGCGCCGTTCGCTGGAGGATTGGCTGGAGCGCCCGGAATTTCGGGCGCTGGAAGCCCAGGTGCTTGGCCCCGCTCCGGCCAGCGTGGCCAAAGTCAACGACCGTTACCGCTACCGGCTGACCCTGGCCTGCCGGAATACCCGCGCCGTACGGGCCATGGTAGCTCACTTGGTGCGCTGCGCCCAGAAGGACAAGGAAAACAAGGGCGTGTCCGTCTCTGCGGATGTGGACCCATTGGATTAGGAGGAAGCAATATGGCTCTGAGAACAATTTTAGAGGATAGGGATCCGGCCCTGCACAAGGTCTGCCGCCCGGTCACCCGTTTTGACCAGAGGCTCTGGGACCTGCTGGACGACCTGAAGGAGACCCTGGCCGACGCCAATGGCGCGGGCCTGGCGGCGCCCCAGGTGGGCATCCTTCGCCGGGCGGTCATCGTGGTGGACGACCAGGACAACATGCTGGAGCTTGTTAACCCCGAAATCATTGACCAGGCGGGAGAGCAGGAGGGCTTTGAAGGCTGTCTTTCCGTGCCGGGGCGCTGGGGCGTCGTCAAGCGCCCCAAAACGGTCCGGGTGCGGGCGCAGGACCGCAATGGGATGCTATTTGAGGCGGAGGGAGCGGACATGGTAGCCCGCTGCTTCTGTCATGAGATTGAACACCTGGACGGCCGCCTGTTTACCGAGCACGCCCCCCGGCTCTATACGACCGAAGAGCTGGATCAACTGCTGGAGGAGCAGGCGGAGAAGGAGCAGAAATGAGAATCCTGTTCATGGGCACGCCGGAATTTGCCGTGCCCGCTCTGGAGGCGCTGGTGACGGCCGGACACGAGGTATGCGGCGTGTTCACCCAGCCGGATAAACCCAAAAACAGGGGAATGAAGCTGCAGCCCACCCCTGTGAAGGCGTGTGCCCAAGCGTATGACATCCCGGTGTACCAGCCGGTCAAGCTGCGGGACGGTACGGCGCTGGAGCTCATCCGCGGCCTGGCCCCGGAGCTGATCGTGGTAGCGGCCTATGGCCGCATCCTGCCGGACGAGATCCTGTCCGCTCCGGCTGGGGGCTGCATCAACGTGCACTCGTCGCTGCTGCCCAAGTACCGGGGCGCGGCGCCCATCCATTGGGCGGTGCTCAATGGAGAGCGCGAGACCGGCGTGACCATCATGCATATGGCATCTGAACTGGATGCGGGAGATGTGATCGACCAGGCGGTTACCCCCATTGGTCCCGACGAAAATGCCCAGGAGCTGTATGGCCGCCTGGCAAAACTGGGCGGCGCGCTGCTGGTGCAAGTGCTGGACTCCATTGCGGACGGCACTGCCAGACGCACGCCGCAGGACGCGGCCCAGGCCACCTTTGCCCCGATGCTGACCAGGGAGCTTTCCCCCATGGACTTTACCCACACGGCCCAGACGCTCCACAATCAGGTCCGGGGGCTGATCCCATGGCCCGCCGCAGCAACCTTTTTGGGCGGCACCCGGTGTAAGGTGTTTTCCACTGCGGTCTTGGAGGAGCGCACGGCGGAAGCGCCCGGCACCGTTCTGGCAGCGGGAAAGGATGGGATCAAACTGGCCTGCGGCGGCGGCACGGTGCTGCGCATCGACGAGCTCCAGGCCGACGGGGGCAAGCGCATGAAGGCTGCGGATTATTTGCGGGGCCATCCGCTGACCCTGGGGTAGGCCGTGCACCTGCTCTGGAGCGTTCTGATCTCCGCCCTGGTGGCACTGACGGGCCTGCTGCTTCTGCTCCGCTGGCTGGGCGACTGCGGCGCGCCGGTTCCTCTGAGGACGGATGTGCCGGCGGAGCGCGGCGTGTTGGTCGCTCCGCGGGAGTGTGCCGCCGTGTTCGGCACGGCGCTGCTGTTTCGTATCCTGATCTTTCTGGCCGCGGCCCTTCTGGCCGGCCGGCTGCTGGGAGGAGGAGGCGGCTCATCCTGGGCGCTGGATCTGTGGAAAAAATGGGACGCCTGGCACTATGTGAACCTGGCAGAGCTGGGTTATGAGGGGTATGTTGAGAACGGCCAGCACCTGTTCGTCGTGTTTTTTCCACTGTATGTATGGCTTGTGCGGTTGGCCGCCCGGGTGATCGGGAATACTATGGCGGCGGGACTTCTGGTCTCTTTCCTGTGCTTTGGCGGCGGCTGTGTGTATCTGTACCGGCTGGCGGCCTGGGAATACGGGCGCTCCGCCGCCCGGTGGACGCTGGTATTTTTGTCGGTGTTCCCCTACGCCTTCTTTTTTGGAGGCGTGATGACGGAGAGCCTGTTTCTGCTGACCACGGCGGCGGCGCTCTGGCACATTCGCCGCCATCACTGGCTCCCGGCAGGTGTGTGGGGGGCGCTGGCAGCCCTGACGCGGATGCACGGGGTGCTGCTCATTCTGGCGGCGGGCGCCGAGTTGGTACAGAGCTTGGGACGCTTTGACTGGAAACGGATCTTCCGGACGCTTCCGGCGCTGCTGCTGCCCCTGCTGGGCACACTGGCCTACCTGGGACTGAACTGGTCTGTCACCGGAACCCCCTTTGGCTTTACCGAGATGCAGAAGCACTGGAGCCAGGGCTTCTGCTGGATTTCAGAAACCCTTTGGTACGTGCTGCAAAACGCCGTATCTTACTATGACGAGACCATCCGGCTCCAGCTCTGGGTGCCCACGCTGGTCCTCTTTCCAGTGTTTTTCGGGGTCTTGCTGGCGGTCAACCGCCGCTGCCGCAGCATGTATACCCTGTATGCCTTTGCGACCCTGGTGCTGGACTATTCCCTCTCCTGGCTGCTGAGCGCCGGACGCTATCTGTCCTGTGCCGTGCCCTTTTTCCTGTTCGCCGCCGTACTGACCCAGCGGCACAGGGGGGCTTCCATTGCCCTTGCCGCAGGCGGGGCGGTACTGTTTGCCGTTACGCTGCTGGGTTACCTCGCCGGCGGACAAATCATGTAAGAGGATGCTGTTATGCCGTTTTTTTACTACTATGATCCCTATTACTGGATGATCCTGATCCCGGCCATGCTGATCGCCCTGGTGGCCCAGATCCGGGTATCCGCTACGTTTCGCCGCTATTCCCGTCTGCCCGCATCCCGGGGACTGACCGGAGCACAGGCGGCGGAGGCGGTGCTTCGTGCCCACGGCGTATACGACGTGGCCATAGAACGCGTGCGGGGCAATCTGACCGATCACTACGATCCCCGCGCCAACGTGATCCGCCTGTCCGACTCCGTTTACAGCGCCAATTCGGTAGCGGCCGTCGGGGTAGCCGCCCATGAAGCGGGCCATGCGGTACAATACGCCGAGGGATACGGCCCTATCAAGGTACGTTCCGCGCTGATCCCGCTGTGCAATATCGGCTCCCAGCTGTCTATCCTGTTCATCCTCATTGGACTGGTTTTGTATTCCGAGCCCTTGTTCGGCATCGGCGTCATTCTGTTCGGAGTGGCGGTGCTGGGCCAGTTGGTCACCCTTCCAGTGGAGTTCAACGCCTCGCGCAGGGCCATCGCCACACTGGAGAGCGGCAATCTGCTGGGGGATGGGGAGCTGCAGGGCGCGAAAAAAGTACTCTCTGCCGCCGCCATGACCTATGTGGCCGCCCTGCTGGTATCCCTGGCACAGCTGCTGCGCTTCCTGCTGGCCTTCGGCGGACGCCGGAGGGACTGACGTGGGAAACGCCAGAAAGGTCGCGCTGCTCGCGCTGTCCGCCTGTGCGCGGCAGGGGGCGTGGTCGGATGGATTTTTAAAAAGAGCGCTCCGGGATTCGGGTATGGACAGTCGGGACGCGGCGCTGGCTACCCGGCTGTGCTTCGGCGTACTGCAAAACCGGATCCTGCTGGATTTTTACCTTTCGGGCCTGTCCCGCCTTCCGCTGAGGAAGCTGGAAGAGCGGGTACTGGAGTGTCTGCGGCTGGGGGCCTATCAGATCCTGTTTTTGGACCGGGTCCCCGACCGCGCAGCGGTGAACGAATCGGTGAATTTGGCCCGTAAGTACGCGAAAAACCCGCGCTCGGCCGGACTGGTCAACGGCGTACTGCGCGGCCTCGTCCGTCAAAAAGAATCCTTGCCCCCGCCCCCGGATGCCGCCGTACAGTATAGTCATCCTCAGTGGCTGGCAGACGAATTTGTCCGACGGCTGGGCAGGGAGGAGGCACAGGCGCTGATGGCTGCCGACAACGCCCAGCCTCCGACCATGGCCCAGGTGAACACCGGCAAGGCATCGACAGCGGCGGCGGCAGAACGGCTGCGGGACGAAGGGGTCGGCGTTGCACCCCATCCCTGGCTGCCCGACTGTCTGGAGCTGTCGGATACCGGCAGCCTGGAGCGGCTGGAGTCGTTCCGGCAGGGCTTTTTTTACATTCAGGACCCTGCCGCCCGGCTGGCGGTGCTGGCCGCGGGACCGGAACCCGGGATGAAGGTGCTGGACGCCTGCGCCGCTCCCGGCGGGAAATCCTTTGCGGCCGCCATCGCCATGAAGAATCATGGAAGCATCCTCGCCTGTGATATCCACCCCCACAAGCAGGCGTTGATCCAGGCTGGGGCGGAGCGCCTGGGTCTGGACTGCATTCAGACCCAGGTATTGGACGGGAAGTGCTGTAAGGAAGAATTCCTTGACAAGTTTGATCTGGTGATCGCGGATGTGCCCTGTTCAGGGCTGGGTATTATCCGCAAAAAGCCGGACATCCGCTACAAGGCCCCTGAGCCCCTGGAGAACCTGCCAAAGGTGCAGGCCGCCATTCTGGACAATGTGGCCCGGTATGTCAGGCCGGGCAGCCTGGACCGCCACGGCTGCATCTGTCCGGGCGGCGTGCTCCTCTACGCCACCTGCACCCTGCTGGAGCGGGAGAATGAGGACGTGGTGCGGGCGTTTCTTGACAGGCATCCAAACTTTACATTGGAGGGCTTCCAGGTGCCCGGTCCCTTCGAGGGCACGGACACAGGTATGCTCACCTGCTGGCCCCACCGGCACAACACCGACGGCTTTTTCTTCGCCAAGCTGCGCCGGCTGCGGGCGGCCTATGAGATCCGTCCCCGGGAGGGCTTCGGCCCATTCCGCCTGGGCATGACGGAGGAGGAGGCGGAGGAAACCTGCCGCAGGCTGGGCCTGCCGCAGGCCCCCCAATCCTTTTATCTGGAGTATAGGGATGGGCGGCTGTCCCGCATCGGCCTGAACGCTGATGAGGACATCCGGATTCTGTATCGGGGCTTGGAGCTGACCCGCACCCACGCGGAGGATGTGGTCGCCGCCCTGTCAAGGGAGTCCGGTCTCGTGTGTGACTGTGTGGATTCTGAGCTGGCCGATACCTATGACTTCCCGGAGCTGGGCGTGGAGCTGTGGCGGGAGCGGGTGTACCACCCCAAGCTGCTGGACAGACCCGAGTTTCAGCAGCTGATTGCCGCCCTTCCGGAGAATCTGGCGTATGAGCAGTCCCACGGCTGGTACTTTGCCCAGATCTGGGTGCAGACCGACGACTTCCGGACCGAATTTCCGCTGGAGCCGGGCCGCGCACCCTATGACGGCGGACCCTGGCGGTCTGCGTCGCCCCGCGGGCCGGTCACTCCGGAGCAGATGGCGCGGGTAGCCCCAAAATATGGACTGGAGCCGCCGGCCGGACCGGGCGGAGAGGAGAGAGCATGACCGACATCAAATCCATGAATCTGGGCGAGATGACCGACTTTTTCCGGGAGATCGGGGAGCCGGCCTTCCGGGCCAAGCAGGTCTTTCAGTGGCTCCACCGGGGCGCGCGGTCGTTCGATGAGATGACCAACCTTTCCAAGACGCTGCGGGAAAAGCTGGCCAGGCGCTGCAGGCTCTATGCACCTGCGGTAGAACGGAAGCAGGTGGATCCCAAGGACGGCACCGTGAAATACCTCTGGCGGCTGTGGGACGGCAATTGCATTGAAACGGTTTTGATGCGTTATCATCATGGGAATACTGTGTGCATCTCTTCCCAGGTGGGCTGCCGGATGGGGTGCGCGTTCTGCGCCTCTACTCTGGGGGGCAAGGTGAGAGACCTGTCGCCGGCGGAGATGCTGGATCAGGTGCTTTTCACCCAGCTGGATTCCAGTGCGCCCATCAGCAATATCGTGCTTATGGGCATCGGGGAGCCGCTGGACAATTTCGACAAGGTACTGCGCTTTTTGGAGCTGGTGAACAGCCCGGAGGGACTCAGGATCGGGATGCGGCATATTTCTCTGTCTACCTGCGGACTGACTGAAAAAATTGACAAGCTGGCGGAACATCGGTTACAATTGACCTTGTCGGTCTCACTCCACGCGCCGGATGATGAGACCCGTTCCCGGCTGATGCCGGTGAACCGGAGCGTGGGCGTGGAGAAGCTTCTGGAGACCTGCCGCCGCTATTTCGAACGTACCGGGCGGCGCATCTCCTACGAGTACGCCATGATTGACGGCGTGAACGACGCCGACTGGCAGGCCGACCTGCTGGCCCGGTATCTGAAGGGGACGGGCAGCCACGTGAACCTGATCCCGCTCAACGACGTGGAAGAAAGTCCGCTCAAACCCAGCCGCCGGGTGGCGGAATTCCAGAGACGTTTGGAGGCGCAGGGGGTGACGGCCACTGTCCGGCGGAAGCTGGGCGGGGAGATCGACGCCTCCTGCGGACAGCTCCGGCGCAAGGCGCTGCGGGAGCAGGACGGTATTTGATGGACGACAGAAACGCCCCACCCGGCCGCGCAGGGTACAGGGGTGGAATACAGGCGCGGGAAAGAGGCAGTTCATATGATACGTGTATGGGGCATCACCGATAAGGGTGCGGTCAGACCACAGAATCAGGACGGCTTTTACTTAGACAGCCCCTCGGAACATCTGGCCGTAGGCGTGGTATGCGACGGCATGGGCGGCGCCAGGGCGGGTAATATTGCCAGCCTGGTCGCGGTGGAGACCTTCGTGGACGCACTGCAAAACTGGCAGGAGGACGCAGACGCCAACCCGGCGGCGGTGCTCTCCCGCGCAGCGGAGCAGGCCAATGCCGCCGTTTATCATCGGGCGGCCACCGACCCGGACTGCCGGGGGATGGGCACCACCATGGTGGCAGCGCTGGTGGTGGAGCAAACGGCCTATCTTTTGAACATCGGAGACAGCCGGGCCTATCACATCTCCAGAGAGGGGATCCGTCGGGTCACCCGGGATCACTCAGTGGTGGAGGATATGGTGGCGCGGGGCGACATCACACCGGAGGAGGCCCGCAATCACCCCCGGAAAAACCTGATTACAAGGGCCCTGGGCTCTGAGGAGCGCATCCGGGCCGATCTGTATGAGCAGGCGCTGGCAGGGGGCGACTTCCTGCTGCTCTGCTCCGACGGACTGAGCAACATCGTAACCGATCAGGAGATGCTCTACGAGGCGCTCCATGGGGGCGCGCCGGAGGATTGCTGTCAACGCCTGCTGGACATTGCGATGTCCAGGGGCGCGCCGGACAATGTGACCGCCGTCCTCTTCGAAATCCAGTAAAAGGGGGTAATGAACTATGGATCAGTACATAGGGAAATTACTCGACAACCGATATGAGATCCTGGAGCGCATCGGCGTGGGCGGCATGGCCGTGGTCTATAAGGCCCGCTGCCATCGCCTCAACCGTCTGGTAGCGGTGAAGATCCTCAAAGAGGAACTGGCCCAGGATGCGGAATTCCGCCGCCGCTTCCACGACGAATCCCAGGCCGTCGCCATGCTGTCCCATCCCAATATCGTGGCGGTCTACGACGTGTCCCGCTCCTCCGAGCTGGACTATATCGTCATGGAGCTCATCGACGGTATCACCCTCAAGCAGTACATGCAGAAAAAGGGCGGCAAGCTGTCTTGGCGGGAGGCCCTGCACTTCATTACCCAGATCATGAAGGCGCTCTCTCACGCCCACGGCCGCGGTATCATCCACCGGGATATCAAGCCGCATAATATGATGGTCCTGCGGGACGGCAGCCTGAAAGTGGCCGATTTCGGCATTGCACGCCTCACCTCGGCCGCCCAGGCCACGCTGACCCAGGAGGCGCTGGGGTCGGTACACTATATCTCGCCGGAACAGGCTCGCGGCAGTCATATCGACGCCCGCAGCGATCTCTATTCCGCAGGTGTGGTGCTTTATGAGATGATTACCGGCCGCCTGCCCTATGAGGGAGATTCCCCGGTAGCCGTGGCGATCCAGCATATCAACTCCATCCCGCTCTCTCCCCGGGAGATCGATCCGGAGATCCCGGAGGCGCTGGAGGCCATCACCATGAAAGCCATGGCCTCCGACGTGAACCAGCGCTATATCTCCGCCGACGCCATGCTGGCCGATCTGGAGGAGTTCCGCAAGAATCCCAGCATCAATTTTGACTATACCTCGGCGGACCTGCTGGCAGGGGACGGAGACGAGCCCACGCAGGTGTTGGGCGCCAATACGCCGCACAGCGTAAAGCAGCAGCCCGCCCATGGGCGCTCGGGGGAGGAGGGGCCCGGCCAGCCCGTTCCCGACCGGCGCCGGCGGAGCCAGAGCCTCCGCCAGGACGACGATTTCGACTACGACGAAGAGGACGGACGCCGGGAAGGCAGCCGCCTGCCCGTCCTTTTGGCCATTGGCGCGATCATTGTCTTTCTGATCGGGATCGGCGTCTTCCTGTGGGTCTCCGTATTCAGCGGCATGCTGCATGGCGGTACCGAGCCGGGCTACCGCGTGCCGAATCTGACCGGCATGACGGTGGAGGATGCCAGAGGGCAGGAAGATGTGGTGGCGGCCCAATTCATCATCACGCCGGAAGCGGAAACCGTGGCCAATAACCTGCCCGCAGGACAGATCGTGTCGCAGTCTCCGGACAGCGGCCTGAACGCCGCCGCAGGAAGTACCATCACCGTTACCATCAGCGGAGGCCCCACCGGAGACCCTCTCGCCGGAACAAAGATGCCGGACCTGAAAAATCAGGATAAGCGCTCGGCCATCAGTGTTTTGAAGGGCCTGGGCTTTGATGAGGAGAGCATTGCCATCGTGGAGGAGAACTCCGACGAATATACCAAGGACTATATCATGGACCAGACCCCTGCGGCGGGGGAAGACTTGGAACAGGTGGAGCAGGTTACCCTGGTGGTCAGCCTTGGGCCCAAAGTGGAACAGGTCTCTGTGATCTCCTTCCTGGATATGACGGAGGAGGCCGCCCGCAATACGGCCGAAAGCATGAAGCTGACCGTAGGAGCCGTGGATGAGGCCTATGATCCGAAAATTGCCGCGGGGCGGATCTGCTATCAGAGCATCCAGCCCAACACCTCGGTGGACGAGGGGACGACCATCCTGTTCCACGTCAGCCTTGGCCCCGATCCGGCGGCCACGCCGGAGCCGGGCGTGACTCCCACGCCGGGCACCGAACCCGGTCCTTCCCCCAGTCCCAGCCCCACGCCGGATCAGGTCAGCCCGGTCTATCGCACCTATACGGTGCATTTGCCGGACGACGGACGTGAGACGGTGACGGTGGTCATCGTGGTGGGAGACACCGAGGTCTACCGGAATGTGGTCAATACGCAGCTGATGGTGGTGAACGCCCCCATTCTCGGCGACGGTGTTCAGGAGGTCAAGGTCTATATCGATGATGTTCTGACCGTGACGGACACGGTAGATTTTGGTTCCTGAGATGCAGGGGATCATCTTAAAGGCCCTCAGCGGCTTTTACTACGTGGACCGCGGGGACGGCGTGCCGGTCGCCTGCCGGGCCCGGGGTAAATTTCGGCATCAAAAGCTGAATCCTCTGGTCGGAGACCGGGTGGATTATACCCTCCTGGCGGACGGCGCCGGGGTGCTGGACGGCATCCTGCCCCGGAAGAATGAATTCCAGCGCCCGGCGGTCGCCAACATCGATCAGCTGGTGGTCATCGCATCCGGTGCGGTTCCGGTTACCGACCCCTTTCTCATCGACCGGGTCGTCTCACTCGCGGAGGGGCGGGACTGCCAATGCGTCGTCTGTATCAACAAATACGATCTGGACACGGCGCAGGCGCTCTACGAAACCTATCAGAAGGCGGGCTTTCCAACGCTGCGGGTGAGCGCTGAAACCGGGGTGGGAATCGCAGAATTGGCCGGACGGATTGCCGGAAAGGTGTCTGCCTTCACGGGGAATTCCGGAGTTGGGAAATCCAGTATCCTCAACGCGCTGGAGCCGGGGTTCCATCTGCAGACCGGCCAGGTTTCCGACAAACTGGGCCGCGGCCGGCATACCACCCGCCATGTGGAGCTGTTTCGTCTGAAAAACGGGGCCATCGTAGCGGATACGCCGGGTTTTTCCTCTTTCGACACCGACCGGATGGAGCTGCGGCGGCCGGAGGAGCTGCAATATACCTTTCGGGAGTTTGCGCCCTACCTGAATCGCTGCCGCTTTACCGGATGCGCCCATATCAAGGAGAAGGGCTGCGCGGTCCTGCAGGCGGTGGCGGATGGCGCGATCGCGCCCAGCCGCCATGCCAGTTATGTCCGGCTGTATGAACAGGCAAAGGAAGTGCCCGAATGGGAATTGAAATGACGCAGGCCCTGATCTTCGGCTCCGCCCCCTGCGGGGATCCTGCCGGTTTGCGCCCGTATCTCGAGCGTGGAGCATGGACGGTCTTCTGTGCCGACGGGGGGGTTCGGAATGCCAGGGCCGCCGGCCTGCAGCCGGATTTTCTCATCGGCGACTGGGATTCCGGCGGCGCTCCGGAGGAGGGGATACCCTGTATCAGCCTGCCCGTTGAGAAGGATAAGACCGATCTGCAGGCCGCCGCGGAGCAGGCCATGTCCATGGGTTGCCGGGAGCTGCTGCTGTGCGGCTGCACCGGCGGGCGGCTGGACCATACCGCATCCAATCTGGCGCTGCTGGAGTGGATCGACCGGCGGGGCGGTCGGGCCATGATCGTGGACGAGGACAATGAGGCGCGCTATCTGGACAGCGAAGCCCTCTTGCTGGACAATGTACCGCCTTACCGGTATCTCTCCCTTGTCCCGCTGGATCGGAGCATTACGGGCGTGACGCTTCGGAACGTAAAATATCCCCTTGAAGACGCCGTGTTGACCCGCGGCGACACCTTTTCCGTCAGCAACGAGCCCGGAGGACCGCGGCAGGAGATCGTGATCGGTTCCGGTCGTGTGCTGCTTCTGCGCAGCGTCCGGTTGGACAGGCTGTCCGGCGCGTAAAAATCAATGCGGCATTGGAACCAACGGCCGCCTCCCGCGTATACTGGTTATGAGACCAGTTATGGAAGGGAGGCGGCCGTTTTGACGCAGCTGTTGAACAAGAAGACGCTGTATACCGCGGTCCTCTGCCTTGGCGGCGCGGCCGTTCTGCTCCATCCGGCCAGCCTGTTCACGCTGGGCCTGGGCGCCGTTCTGGGCTGTCGGGGCAAGGACTGGATCAAACGATTTTGGGATGACAGGGAGGCTATGCTATGAAGATCGTGGTGGTCAAATCCCCCAAGGCGCTGCGCGGCATTTTGAAGACCCTTTTTGGACTGCGCTGAGAAAAGGACAGACATAGTTGGCCGACCTTGTACATATAGTTCTGTAGCATGAAAAAGGGCCGCAGGGCCCGTACAAGGAGTGGAACGCTATGGAGCTGGAACTTGACCGGACCCAACTGAGCGGCTATGAAGCCGTACTGGATACCACCGTTTTCCACGAAGAGACCCTGGAGATGATCGTACCGGACGCCTGTCCGGATATCCTTCGGATCTGCGATACCGAGCGGAAAGTCTTCCTGAAGCGCAAGGAGGCCCAGGAGGGCAGGGTGGAGGTCTCCGGCACAGTGCGCGCCGCCATTCTCTATCTGCCGGACGGGGAGGAGGGGATGCGCCGGGTGGAAGCGACCCTCTCCTTTACCAGTACGGCGGACAGTGCGGCCGTCGGCCCTCAGTGCAGCGTGGTGGCCGTCCCCTGGGTGGAGATGGCCGAGACCCGAAGTCTCAATCCGCGCAAGGTGTTGGTGCGGGTCAATCTCGCAGTGCACGTTCAGGCCTATGCCGCCATGACGGAAAACATCTGCGCAGGCGTGCTGGCCCCGGAGGAGACCGGGGTGGAACAGCTGGCGGAACGCTGTGATACCTGCGTGGTGGCATGCGTACAGGAAAAGCCCTTTACATTTGCGGACGACGTGGCGATTCCCGGAAGCAAACCGGAGGCGGAAGAGCTGCTCAAGCACCGCGTTGCCCTGCGGTGCAGCGAGGCCAAGGTCATCGGCAGCAAGCTCATTTTCAAGGGCGAGGCCCAGCTTCAGGTGCTCTACCGTACTGTGGAGGGCGCGCTCTGCTCCGTGGAATACGAACTGCCGTTCTCTCAGATCATGGAGGTCAGCGGCGCAGGAGAGGAGTCCACCTGCCAGGTACAGGTGCTGCTGACCGGCGCTGAATGCAGCCTGGAGTCGGGCGACCGCCGCTCCATCTGTGTGGCCCTTGGCCTGTTGGCGCAGGCAGTCGTGCGGGAGGAACGGTCTCTGGAAGTGCTTACCGACGTGTACTCCACTGCCTACGATCTTCATCCGGAGGTACGGGTTTACAGTATGCCGCGCCTGTTGGATTGCGGCGTAAAGGAGCAGACCGTCCGGGAGATCCTGGAGACGGGAATGCTGGCCAAGGAAGTCTTTGACGCTTACGTCTGTGTTGGGGCCGTATCTCAAAACCGTGAGGGAGCGCGTCTGACGCTCAGCAGCCAGATCAATGTAACGGTGCTCTACCTGACGGAGGAGGGAAGCCGGGTCTCGGTCACAAGACCGATCCAGGCTTCCTGCACGTTGGACCTGCCTGAGGGAGCAGTATGCTCGGCGCGGTGTTCCTGCCCGTCCCCCGTGTTTGCCACGCCCACCACCGGCGGGATCGAGGTCCGTTTTCCGGTGGACTTCCAATATGTGGCCCTGGAGATTCGCCGCACGGCAGGGGTCGCGGCCATCCGCATGGACGAGACCGCCCGCCGGGACACCTCGGGCCAGCCCTCTATCGTACTGCGCATGGTCGGCCCGGGAGAGCGGCTCTGGGATCTGGCCAAGGCTTACGGTACTACACAGCAGGATATCATGCAGGCCAATGCCCTTGCAGAGGAAAACGCACCGAACGGTCAATTGCTGCTCATTCCACGAAAGCGGTAACAGCCTCAGGGGACGGCGTATTGCGCCGTCCCCTGAGGCTGTCCCGCGGAACTCAACCGGCTAGGTTCTCATAACAATCGTGAAAGGCGGATAAAAAGCTCTGAATTTCCTGGGCGGTGGTCAAATGACTCAGGCTGATCCGCCAAGCGCTGAGCGCACGTTTGCGGTCGCCGCTGAGGGCAAAGACCGCTCGGGAGGGAGCGCCGTCTTCCGAGCACGCCGATTTGACGGATACGCAGAAGCCGCGTTCATCCAGAGCGCGCTGAAACGCCGTGCCCTTGACTCCCGCTATGCTGAGATTCAGAATGTGAGGAACCGCCGCTTCCGGACTGTTAATCTGTACGTTGGGATAAGCGGAAAGGGCGCTTCGTAGGATCGTATTCCAGCGGCGGACGAGACCGGTACGTTCTTGCAGACCGGCCAGGGCGAGGCGCAGCGCGGCCTCCGCTGCACCGGCCAGTGCCAAAGCCGGCGTGCCGCTGCGGTAAGCCGTCATGCTGCCACCGCCGTGGATCAGCGGCATCAGTGGTATCCGCCTGCGTTTGAGGAGAATACCGCTTCCATTCAGACCATAAAACTTGTGGGGGGCAAAACTCATTGTGTCCGCACAGGAAAAGGACAGGTCCGTCCGGCCCACCGCTTGGGTGGCATCCACGTGGAAACGGCAGTTCGGATAGTTCTGAAGATGCGCCGCGATCGCTTCTATGGGCTGCTGAATACCAAGCTCGCTGTCCACGGCGCAGACGCTGACTAAAACGGTGTCGACCCGGAGCAGGGCGTCCAGATGAGCCAGATCAACGGTGCCGTCGCTGCGAAGGTTCAGCAAATCGACCGTGTAGCCTTGTGTGCGGAGAAATTCCAGGCAACCGTTGATCGATGCGTGCTCCAACGGCGTAGAAATCACATGCCTGCCAGCCGTTCCAGCGGCCTGTACAAGTCCCTTGACCGCCGTATTGTTGGCTTCGCTGGCGCCAGAGGTATACAGGATCTCAGACGGATGTACCCCCAGCAGGCTGGCAATGGAATCGGTAATGCGGGCCAGCTCTGCCCGTGCGGCCCGGCCCGCACGGTGAGAGGCGTTGGGATTTCCGACCCATTCATGCTCCAGCTGGCAGAAACGCTCCAGCACCGCCGGGTCCACCGGGGTATTTGCCGCATAGTCCAAGTAGATCACAGGGAAATCGCCTCCCGGATGGTCCCGCCGCCCAGTACTAGGTCGCCACGGTACAGAACCGCCGACTGCCCCGGAGTGACGGCCCGCTGGGGCGTATCAAACTCCAGCCGTGCCCAGGTTTCAGATGCCGCGGTAACGGTTGCCCATTGCTCCGCCTGACGGTATCGGATCTTTGCCTGGACCCGGAACGGCACGGACGGCGGGTCGATAATCCAGTTCATATCTTCCGCCAAGAGTCCGCGCGCGTAGAGGGCTGATTCGGGCCCGACGGTAACGGTATTGCACCGCATGCATTTGCCGCAGACATAGACCGGCGCGCCCATGGCCAGCCCAAGTCCCCGGCGCTGCCCCAGCGTATACCGTACCGCGCCATGATGGCGGCCTACTGTACGACCAGCCTGATCCAAAAGGTCGCCGTCCGGATACCGTATTCCAGTGTACTGTTCCAAAAAATGCGCATAATCGCCGTCCGGCACAAAGCAGATATCCTGGCTGTCATGCTTTCGGGCGTTGACGAAGCCAAGCCGCTCCGCAAGGGCCCGGACCTGCTCCTTTTGCAGCTCGCCCAGGGGGAACTGTGTATGGGCCAGCTGTTCCTGCGTCATTCTGTAGAGCACGTAGCTTTGATCTTTATGCGTATCCGCGGCTTTTTTGAGCAGATACCGGCCGGTCGACCGGTCATAAACGATACGGGCATAATGGCCGGTCGCCAGATAGACCAGACCTTCCTGCCGTGCGATATGCAGGAGCCGGTCAAATTTCAGATAGCGGTTGCAGTCAATGCAGGGATTCGGGGTGTCGCCACGCTCATAACCTTGGACAAACCGCTGGATGACCTGCTCCCGGAATTCTGCAGTAAGATCCAGCACCCTATGGGAGATATCCAATTGAAACGCCACTTCCGCTGCGTCTTCTATATCCTGCTGGGCACAGCAGGAATGGAAGCGCGGAAGGCCGATATCCTCATTGCGATACAGACGCATGGTTGCCCCTGCGCAATGGCGGCCCTGCTCCAACAGAAGGTAAGCCGCAACCGAGCTGTCCACCCCGCCGCTCATGGCGATGAGGACGCCTGCACCCGGTTCCATTGGCGTCGTCACTCCTTCCAAAAATAAACCAATTGATTTTGTGGGTTTTATGATAGCACAGGTATACACCGCAGTCAATGATCGAATGTACCAACGCAGGGCAACCATTTTTTCTATTTTTATTTCATATTGAGCCGATGGGTTTGGTTGACACACCGCAGCTGCGCAGGTTATAATAACAGCAAAGCAGAAGATCGGCCCGTCTTCCGTCGAACGAAGGCGGGCTTTTTTGCAACCGAAAGCGTACGGAAGGGAGGCGCGCGGCAGTGCTGAACGTGGAGGAAGCCCTGCGCTATTTGGGCGTGCGGGGCCCTGTACCGGACGGGCTGCGCGGTCAGGCGGAGGACGTGGCGGCGCAGCTGACGGCCCGGATCACGCCCAGGTTTGTCTACCGGGTGTTTCCGCTGCTGCGGGAAGGAGAAAGGCTTTCCCTGTCCGGGACGGGGATCGTCTTGCCGGGGCGGACGGCCGGGACGCTTCTGGCGCAATGCGACCAGGCCGTTTTGCTGGCCTGTACCCTGGGCAGCGGATTTGACGCCATGCTGCGCGCCGAGCAGGCCAGAGATATGGCGCGGGCGGTCCTTCTGGACGCCTGCGGCAGCGCCTGGGTCGAGTCCGGATGCGACGCGGCGGAAGCGCAGCTGCAGCGGCGTCTGCCCGGCCGCTATCGGACGGACCGCTTCAGCCCCGGCTATGGGGACCTGCCGCTGCAGGTGCAGCCGCAGGTCTGCGCCGCGCTGGACGCCGGGCGCCGGCTGGGACTGTCGGTCACGGAGAGCCTGCTGCTCAACCCGGCCAAATCGGTGACGGCGGTGATCGGCCTGTCCGACACGCCCCAGCGCGCCCGCATCCGGGGGTGCGCCTATTGTTCCATGCGGGAGAGCTGTACGCTGCGCAAGGGAGGAAACCACTGTGGAAGCTGAATTTTGGAAAAACGGGATCCTTCTGCTGGACGGCGCTATGGGCACCGTGCTCCAGCAGAAGGGGCTGCCCCCCGGCGGCCAGCCGGAGCTGCTCAACCGGAGCGCGCCGGAATGGATCGCTTCGGTCAGCCGGGAATACGCCCTGGCGGGCAGCCAGGTGGTCTACGCCAATACCTTCGGGGCAAACCGCCGGAAGCTGGCTCACACCGGTCACAGCGTACAGGAGATCGTCACGGCGGGGGTGACCCTGGCCAAGCAGGCCGTTGCTGGAATGCCGGCCCGGGTCGCCCTGGACATGGGGCCGCTGGGAGAGCTGCTGGAACCCATGGGAAGCCTCCGTTTTGAGGAGGCCTATGCGCTGTTTGGGGAAATGGCGCGCTGCGGCGCGGCGGCGGGGGCCGATCTGGTCGCGATCGAGACGATGACCGACCTCTATGAGGCCAAGGCCGCCCTGCTGGCCGTGAAGGAGCAGACCGATCTGCCGGTCTTTGTCACGATGTCCTTTGACGAGGGAGGGCGGACCTTCACCGGCTGCACCATCCCCTCGATGGCGCGTACGCTGGAGGGCCTCGGAGCCGACGCCATCGGCCTGAACTGCTCGCTGGGACCGGACCAGCTGCTGCCGCTGCTGCGTCAGCTGTGCCGGCACACCCGCCTGCCCGTCATCGCAAAGCCCAATGCGGGGCTTCCCGACCCGGTGGACGGACATTACCACATGGCCCCCGAGGCGTTTGCGGCGGCGCTGCTGCGCGGCCTGGAGGCCGGCGTGACCATTTTTGGAGGCTGCTGCGGCACGTCGCCGGAGTATATCCGCCGGCTGCGCGCCGCCTTGGCGGACAAGCACCCCGTTCCCCGGCGCTATGCGGGAAAGGCGTTCGTCTGCACCCCCACCCGGCCCCTCCGGCTGGACGGAGTACGCGTCATCGGAGAGCGCATCAATCCCACCGGCAAAAAGCGCTTTCAGCAGGCCCTGCTGGAGGAGGACCTGGACTATATCCTGGATGTGGCGGTGCAGCAGGAGGACGCCGGAGCCGATATCCTGGACGTGAATGTCGGCTACCCCGGCGTGGACGAAGTCGATATGCTGCCCCGGGTCGTCCGAAAATTGCAGAGCGCCGTGGCCCTGCCGCTTCAGCTGGATTCTTCCAATCCGGACGCGCTGGAGGCCGGCCTTCGGGTCTACAACGGCAAGGCGGCGGTCAACTCGGTGAACGGCGACCCCGAGGTGCTCGCCAGAATCCTGCCCATTGTGAAAAAATACGGCGCCAGCGTGGTGGGGCTCACGCTGGATGAGCACGGGCTTCCCCAGACGGCCCGGGCGCGCCTGGACATCGCCCGGCGTATTCTGGACGCGGTGCTGTCGTACGATATCCCGAGAGAAGATCTTTGGATCGACTGCCTGACCCTCACGGTCTCCGCCCAGCAATCCCAGGCGACGGAGACCCTGCGCGCGGTGCGCGCGGTACGGGAGGAGCTGGGGCTTGCGACCGTTCTGGGCGTGTCCAATATCTCCTTTGGCCTGCCGAACCGTGCGTTGATCACCCAAAGCTTTCTGATCCAGGCGCTGAATATGGGCCTGACGCTGCCCATCCTCAACCCCAATCAACGGGAAATGATGGATGCGGTAGCGGCTTTTCGGGTCCTCTCCGGCGAGGACAGGGCGTGCCGGGACTATGTGGAGCGCTTTGCCGGTACGGTCTCAGCAGCCCCGGCTGCCGCGCCGGGCGCCGGGCTGGAGCTGGAGGAGGCCGTGATGCGGGGGCTGCGCACCGAGGCGGGTCAGCTGGCCCGGCAGGCCCTGCAGCAGGGAAGGGAGAGCGAGCTGTCCCTGGTGGAGCGCCAGCTGATCCCGGCCCTGGACAAGGTGGGGGAGGGGTATGAGCGGGGCAAGGTGTTTCTGCCTCAGCTGCTGAGCGCGGCCCAGGCGGCGCAGGCCGTCTTTGAGGCCGTGCGCGCCTCCCTTGCCGCCAGGGGCGGCGAGCCGGTGCGAAAGGGCCGGCTGGTGGTGGCCACGGTCAAAGGGGATATCCATGACATCGGTAAGAACATCGTGAAAACGATGTTAGAAAACTATGGATACGAAGTCATTGACCAGGGCAGAGACGTGCCGCCGGAAGCAATTCTGGAGACGGTACAGGCCCGGGCGGTCCGTCTGGTGGGACTGTCGGCGCTGATGACCACCACGCTGCCCGCCATGGAGGAGACCATCCGGCTGCTCCACAGCCTGCCGGAGCCGCCGGTCATCTGGGTAGGCGGCGCGGTCGTTACGCCGGAGCATGCCCGGCGGATGGGGGCGGACTACTACGCGGGAGACGCCCGGGCGTCGGTGGAGATCGCGAGGAAGGTGTTGGGATGACATGGGAGTCAAAGCGTATTTGAAGCAGGGTAAGCCCCTGCTGTTCGACGGAGCAATGGGCACCTATTTTGCCGCCCGGCCCGGCCGGGCGGCGGAGCGGTGCGAGCTGGCCAATCTGGAGCACCCGGAGGAGGTATCCGCCATCCACCGTGCGTATCTGGAGGCTGGGTGCCGGGCGATCAAGACCAATACGTTTTCCGTAGGCGTGGACCTGGCGCAGGGGAAGCACGCTTTGGCCCGTCAGATCATCGCGGAGGGAGCCCGGCTGGCCCGGGAGGCGGCAGAGCCCTTCGGCGCCTTCGTTTTTGCCGACCTGGGCCCGGCGCCCCAGGACAAGGAACACAGCCCGGCGGAGCTCTACTGCCTTCAACTTGATCTCTTTCTGGAACAGGGACTGACCTGTTTTCTGGCAGAGACGCTGCCGACAGACGAAGGAATACCGGAACTGGCCCGGTATCTGAAACGCCGCTGCCCGGACGCGTTTCTCCTGGTATCCTTTGCCGTTGGGGCCGACGGAGTCACCCAGGAGGGCGCGCTGGGCCGGGAGCTGTTCCGCCGTACGGCCGCCCTGACGGAGGTGGATGCGGCAGGCTTCAACTGCATCTCCGGCCCGCTCCATTTGCTGCGGTACATCGAGGGGCTGGAGCGCGGGGATACGCTTCTCTCCGTGATGCCCAACGCCGGATATCCCACCGTGGTGGGCCGCCGGACGCTTTACAAGGGCACGCCGGATTACTTTTCCCGGCGGATGGTCCAGATCGTGGGCGCGGGGGCGTCCATTGTGGGCGGCTGCTGCGGCACTACGCCGGAACACATTGCCTGCGCCGCCCGGGCGCTGGAAGGGACCAGCATACGCTGTCCCGCCGCCCCGGCCGAAAAGGCCCGCCTCCGGGTGGAGGCGGGCGATGTCAATCCTCTTTGGGAAAAGCTGCGCTCCGGTAAACGGGTGGTCGCCGTGGAGCTGGATTCACCGGCAGACGATGACCTCGCGCCGTTTTTGGAGGGGGTACGCACACTGCGGGAGGCCGGAGTGGACGCGGTGACCATCGCCGATTGCCCCGTGGGGCGTCCCCGGGCAGACAGCAGCCTTCTGGCCTGTAAGCTGAAACGGGAGCTTGGCGTGGAGCCGCTTCCCCACATGACGTGCCGGGACCGGAACCTGAACGCCACCAAGGCCCTGCTGCTGGGCCTGTCCATGGAGGGGGTCCACAACGTTCTGCTGATTACCGGAGACCCGATCCCATCCACCGACCGGGATGAGGTCAAAAGCGTATTCAACTTCAACTCCCGTAAGCTGGCCCGGTATGTCAGCGGCCTGAATGGAGAGAGCCTTTCCACCCCCTTCCAGATCTTTGCCGCGCTGAATCTGAACGCCCGGAATTTTTCGGTGCAGCTTCGGCTGGCGCAAGAGAAGGAGGAATGCGGCGTAGCCGGTTTTCTGACCCAGCCGGTACTGTCGCGGGAGGCGCTGGAACATCTTATACAGGCCCGGGCCGTGCTGAAAGGAAAGCTGCTGGGCGGTATCTTCCCGGTGGTCAGCCACCGCAACGCCTGCTTTCTGAACAATGAGATCTCAGGCATGTATGTTTGCGATGAGATCGTCTCGCAATACGTGGGCAAGGACCGGGCTGAGGCCGAGGAGCTGGCGCTGCGCATCTCCACCCGGATTGCCCGGGAAATCCAGCCCTATACCGACGGCATCTACCTGATGACGCCATTCCGCCGGGTCGAGCTGATCACGAAGATTCTGAAAGCGATTGGGTAATAAAAATCCACCGGCTACGCCGGTGGATTTTCTTATGCGGGCAAAGTTCTGAAATACTAGCAGCGCCTATCCATGTTGCATACGCTCTTTTGATTTTTCGTTTGCAGTCGCCAGACCGCAAACCTATTTTAAATCAAAAGGAGTTTTTGTCTTTATTCTGCTATAAGCTCTTACCCTCGGCACAGCCGAGGGGGTTCTTTGTACAAAAACGGCAGCCCCTCCCGCGTAGGAGGGGCTGCCGCCCGGTGTGCCGAAACCGCTCGGTACGCTTCTTGAAAAATACAGGTATCTTTCGGGGAGATCCCTGATTACGAAAGGGCCGCAAAGGCCTGCTCCAGGTCAGCAATGATATCGTCTTTGTGCTCTGTACCGACGGACAGGCGGATGGTATTGGGCTTGATGCCCTGATCCAGCAACTCCGCAGGAGAGAGCTGGGAATGGGTGGTGGTGGCCGGGTGGATGACCAGGCTCTTTACATCCGCCACATTGGCCAGCAGAGAAAAGAGCTCAAGATGGTCGATCCATTTGTGGGCTTCCGCCTGACCGCCCTTGATCTCAAACGTAAAGATGGAAGCGCCGCCGTGGGGGAAATACTTCTCATAAAGCGCGTGGTCGGGATGGTCGGGCAGCGAGGGGTGGTTGACATGCTCCACCAGGGGGTGCTTGGACAGATAGCCCACCACTGCCCTGGTATTCTCTGCGTGCCGGTCCAAGCGCAGCGAGAGGGTCTCCACGCCCTGGAGCAGCAGGAAAGCGTTGAAGGGGGAGAGGGTGGCCCCGGTGTCGCGCAGCAGGATGGCGCGGATGTAGGTGACAAAGGCGGCGGGACCTGCGGTATCCGTGAAGGAAACGCCATGGTAGCTGGGATTGGGAGCGGCGATAGGGGCATATTTTCCGTTGGCGGCCCAGTCAAACGTTCCGGAATCCACGATGATACCGCCTAACGTAGTGCCATGACCGCCGATGAATTTGGTGGCGGAGTGGACCACCAGGTCTGCGCCATGCTCAATGGGGCGGATCAGATAAGGCGTGCCGAAGGTATTGTCGATGACCAGGGGCAGGCCGTGCTTGTGGGCAAGGGCTGCAAGGGCGTCGATATCCGGAATATCGCTGTTGGGGTTCCCGAGGGTCTCCAGATAAATGGCTTTGGTATTCGCCTGAATGGCGCGCTCCACCTGCGCCAGGTCGTGGACGTCTACGAACGTAGCGGAGATGCCGTACTGGGGCAGGGTATGCGCCAGCAGGTTGTAGCTGCCGCCATAAATGGTCTTCTGCGCCACGATATGCTCTCCCGCCTGCGCAAGCGCCTGAATGGTATAGGCGATGGCCGCCGCACCGGAAGCCAGCGCCAGGGCGGCCACGCCGCCTTCCAGCGCCGCCAGACGCTTCTCCAGTACATCCTGCGTCGAGTTGGTCAGCCGGCCGTAGATGTTGCCGAGGTCCGCCAGCCCGAAACGGGCTGCCGCGTGAGCCGAGTTTTTGAACACGTAAGAGGTGGTCTGATAAATGGGCACCGCCCGGGCATCAGTGGCAGGATCGGGCTGCTCCTGGCCAACGTGAAGCTGGAGCGTCTCAAAATGATAAGGTTGCTTACGCATAAAGCGGCCTCTCTCTCTTTCTGTTTCTCATTTTTATGGCAGGGTCAGTCTGCAAACAGGGGGGTGGAAAGGTAGCGGTCGCCGGTATCGGGCAATAGGGCGACGATGGTCTTACCCTTGTTCTCCGGACGGCGGGCCAGCTGGATCGCCGCCCATACGGCTGCGCCGGAGGAGATACCCACCAAAATCCCCTCCGCGCGGCCGATCTGACGGCCGGTGGCAAAGGCGTCGTCGTTCTCCACGGCGATGATCTCATCATAGACGTTGGTATCCAGCACCGCAGGGACAAATCCGGCGCCAATTCCTTGGATCTTATGGCTTCCGGCGGTACCCTTACTCAGCACCGGGGAGGCCGCCGGCTCCACCGCTACGATCCGAACCGACGGGTTCTGGCTTTTCAGGTATTCGCCCACGCCGGTGATGGTGCCGCCGGTGCCGACGCCGGATACGAAGAGGTCTATCGTCCCATCCGTATCCGCCCAGAGCTCCGGGCCGGTGGTAGCCTTATGCACAGCGGGATTGGCCGGGTTGACAAACTGACCGGGAATAAAGCTGTCTGGAATCTCCCGCGCCAGTTCGTCGGCCTTGGCGATCGCCCCCTTCATCCCCAGAGCGCCCTCGGTCAACACCAGCTCGGCGCCATAGGCGCGCATCAGCTGGCGGCGCTCTATGCTCATGGTCTCCGGCATGACGATGAGGATGCGGTAGCCCCGGGCCGCCGCTACGGAGGCAAGGCCGATCCCGGTATTGCCCGATGTGGGTTCGATGATGACGGAACCGGGCTTCAAAAGCCCCTTTTGCTCCGCATCGTCGATCATGGCTTTGGCAATGCGGTCCTTGACGGAACCTGCGGGGTTAAAATACTCCAGCTTGGCCAGGATACGGGCCTCTAGGCCAATTTCCCGTTCGATGTGAGTCAGCTCCAGCAGGGGGGTCTTGCCAATCAGTTGGTCTGCACGGGAATAGATGTTGCTCATATTTAATACCTACTTTCATACTAGGTTTATATGAATAATATACCTTGTCATCGACCTTGTCAATCCTTCTGCCACATTTTCTCTATCCGCCCATTGAAAACCTATTAAACCTATTGTATAATTGGTTAAACCAACGAAAGTGAGGATGTCCTCAATGATGATCTCGACCAAAGGCCGTTATGCGCTGCGGGTCATGATCGACCTGGCAGAACATCAAGCGGACGGCTATATTCCTTTAAAGGTGATCGCGGAGCGGCAGGATATCTCTGAAAAGTATCTGGAGAGCATTTTGAAAGCGCTGGTACGGGAAAAGATACTGACCGGTCTGCGTGGGAAGGGGGGAGGCTACCGTCTGGCCAAGCCGCCGGAGCGCTGTACCGTTGGCAGCATCCTGCGCCTGACCGAGGGAAGTCTCGCTCCGGTTGCCTGCCTGGAGGATGACGCATACCAGTGCCCCCGCATGGCGGACTGCCGCACGCTGCCCATGTGGCGAAAGCTGGATGCCATGATCCGTACGTTTTTCGACGGCATCACCATTGCGGACCTCATGGTATCAGGCCGACCGGGCAACGAATATATTATATGATGGGACAGCCTGGACGGAACCGACACAAAAAAGCCCCTCAGAGTACGCGCCTTCGGGCGCGTACTCTGAGGGGCTTTTTTGAAAAATGGAGCGGGTGCTGCCGTTATCTTTTTTCAGCCTGCAGTGCTTTTGCCCAAACGGCGTTTTCAAGCGGCTAAGCGGTCGTTTTTGCGCCCTGAAAAAGCGGGACCCGGAGAATCCCGGGCCCCGCTTCAGGTCACTTGAATTGTCCGACCAGGTCTGCCATGGAATAGAGACCGGGGGCGTCAATGCCGGCCAGGAAACGCGCCGCCTTCACCGCGCCGGAGGCAAAGACCTCGCGGCTCAGCGCGGAGTGACGCAATTCGATGACCTCGTCCCGCCCGGCAAAAAGGACCTCGTGATCCCCCACAATACCGCCGCCCCGTACGGAGGAGATCCCGATCTCGTGGGCCTGACGGGCCCTGCGGATGCTCTGGCGCTCATAGACGTACTCCGGCGTATCGGAAAGCCCATCCGCCGCCGCTTCCGCCAGCATCAGAGCCGTACCGCTGGGCGCATCCAATTTTTTGTTGTGATGGCGCTCCACGATCTCCACGTCATAGCGCTCGCCCAACACCGCCGCCGCCCTGCGCACCAGGTCCAAAAGCACGTTTACCCCAAACGACATGTTGGCGGAGCAGAAAATAGGGATCTGCCGTGCGGCCGCGTCAATCGCGGACAGCTGCTCCGGAAGATATCCGGTGGTGCACAGTACCAGAGGTATCCGGCGGCTCCTTGCAAAGTGCAGCAGCGCGTTCAGCGCCGCCGGTGAGGAAAAATCCACGACCACATCGGCCTCGCCCCGGAAGTCGGCCGGGGAGGCGAAGACCGGAAACTCCCGCTCCCCCGCCCCAAGAAGGTCAAAGCCTGCGACGATCTCAACATCCGGTTCGGCGGTGCAGATCGCCTCCACCGCCCGGCCCATCCGGCCGTTACAGCCGGAAATGATCAGCCTTACCATGTTCCACATCCCTCCCGCGTCAAGAAAGGATCCCGGCGCTTATCATGGCCTGGCGCAGCGTTTCCAGATGCCCGTTGGACATATCGCACAGGGGCAGCCGCAAAGAGCCCACATCATAGCCGGCCAAATTCATAGCGGCCTTGATGGGGATGGGGTTGACTTCGAGGAAGAGCGCGTCGATAAAATCCATATACCGCAGCTGAAGCGCGCTGGCTTCCCCGAATCTGCCTTCCAGGCAGAGGTGGGTCATTTGGATCATGATCTCCGGCGCGATATTTGCCACCACGGAAATGACGCCCTTGGCGCCCAGACTCATCATGGGCACCACCTGATCGTCGTTGCCGGACCAGACGTAAAAATCGTCGCCGCAGATTGAGCGGGTGTGCGCCAGCAGGGAAAAGTTTCCGCTGGCTTCCTTGACGCCGTTGATCTTGGGATGCTGGGAGAGAACCTGATAGGTCTCCGCCGTGAAGGAAACGCCGGTCCGGGAGGGGACGTTATAGAGGATGATGGGCAGCTCCACCCGGTCGGCTATGTATTCATAATGCTTGATGAGACCAGTTTGAGACGCCTTGTTGTAATAGGGAGTCACATGCAGCAGAGCGTCGGCCCCGGAGTCCTGAGCGTGCTGGGACAGGTAAACGGCAGCGGATGTATCGTTGCTTCCCGCGCCGGCGATGACCTTGACCCGATGATTGACCCGCTTGACACAGTATTCCACGGCGGCAATATGCTCCCGAATGGAAAGGGTGGCGCACTCGCCGGTGGTGCCGCAGACGCAGATAGCGTCCAGGCCGCGTGCGATCTGCTCGTCGATCAGTCTGCCGAACCGATCGTAATTGACAGCGCCGCTCTGGTCAAATGGGGTCACAATGGCGGAGCAGGCTCCGGTAAAAACAGGTTCTCTCATGATAGGGGGTTACCTCCTTAGAATGTACCCCTCCGCGCACAGCAGTTCGGCCAGCAGGACGGCTCCGCCCGCTGCGCCGCGCAGGGTATTGTGGGAAAGACAGACAAACTTATAATCGTACTGGGTGTCGGGCCGCAGACGGCCCACGGATACGGCCATGCCCCCCTCCAGCGCGCGGTCGAGACGGGTCTGGGGGCGGTCTGGCTCCTCAAAATAATGCAGGAACTGTTTGGGCGCGGTGGGCAGGGCCAGCTCCTGGGCGCGGCCCTTGAAATTTGCCCAACTGTCTTTGATCTCCTCCGGGGAAGGGGTGTTTTGGAAGGTGGCAAAAACAGCGGCCATATGGCCGTTGGAGACGGGGACGCGCAGGCACTGCGCGGTGATGGCGGGCGACGCGGCGTTGACGATCACGCCGTTTTCCACCTTGCCCCAGAGCTTCAGCGGTTCACGCTCGCTCTTCTCCTCTTCGCCGCCGATGTAGGGGATGACATTATCCACCATTTCCGGCCAGGTCTGGAAGGTCTTGCCCGCACCGGAGATGGCCTGGTAGGTGCAGACGAGCACCTTTTCCAGACCAAAGCCGCGCAGGGGGTGCAGTGCGGGGACATAGCTCTGGAGGGAGCAGTTGGACTTGACGGCAATGAACCCGCGCTCCACCCCCAGTCGCTTTCGTTGGGCCTCTATGACCTGAATGTGTTCCGGATTGATCTCCGGCACCACCATGGGCACGTCGCTGGTCCAGCGGTGGGCGGAATTATTGGAGACCACGGGGCACTCATGGCGGGCATACGCTTCCTCCAGCGCCTGAATCTCCTCTTTCTTCATGTCCACGGCGGAGAAGACGAAATCCACTTGGGCGGCGATCCGTTCCACATCCTCGGCGGCATTCATGACGACGAGGTTTTTCGCCTCCTCAGGCATGGGGGTATCCATGGCCCAGCGGGTACCGATGGCTTCCTCATAGGTCTTGCCGGCCGAACGGCCGCTGGCCGCGATAACGGCGAGCTGGAACCAGGGGTGGTTTTCCAAAAGGGTCACAAACCGCTGACCGACCATACCGGTACCGCCAATGACGCCGACCTTGTACTTTTCCATAATCAATGACCTCCATCGTTCATGATGTATCCTATTCCATTGCCGGCTCGTTTGAGACCGGCAAAACCGGATCGAAGCAAAAAATAAATCAGCAGTTTACAGAACTGCTGATTTTGTACTATAATGTCAAAGACGATTTGCCTTTGACAAGATACCCCAAAAGCAGACAGCGCTCCACCGCGGCGCGCGGCGACAGTCGGACGGCTCTTCGCCGGGCGACCAGGAGCGGGGCTTCCGTGGACCGGGCTCCTTCGGCGGCGTCCCCTTTCGCAGCGGTTCCAGGGGCCACCGGAGCCCTCCCCGCGCTACTGTTGAACAGCCGCGACCTCTGTTATGCTAATAACGCCTATGGAATTGAAATTTTAAAAATTGTACCACAATTCGAAGAATCGTGTCAACAAAACCGGGATGTGAGAATTGACAAATGAAGCAAGGGAAATGTTTGAAATTTATACAACTTGCAGCCGCCCTCCTGATGGTTTCCCAATGGATGGGTGCAGCGCCTGCCCAGGCGGCCTCGGTACAGGTGAATCCGACCATCCGGGTGGGGCTCTTTTACGGCGGCAGCGCCCTGCCAGGGGCAAATCTGCTCAACGAAGTGGGTTCCGGGTACCGCTTCGGCTATTTTGACGGCAGCCTGCGCTTTGTTCCGCTGGGCAGCACGGCGAAAACTGCGATCTCCATGGTAAAGGATCAGACCGTGTATTACGGCACTGTGGGCGGCTGGGCTGGATATTACGACTCCATTTCTTCCGGCATTGCCGTGGGGGGCTATCATCTCCAGCTTCCGGAGCGCTATGCGGACTTCCAGTCGGCGTCTGCGGCGGCCTGCCGGTATGCCGGCGCCTTCCCGGCATGGATCGACGGAGCCTATTACGTCAGGCTCGGCGCCTACCTGGACAGCGCCTCGGCACAGAACGCACAGGCCGCGGTGCCCGGAGCGTCGGTGACGGCCCCGTCGGGCACGGGCGTTTCGGTGGTGGAGACGGGGACCGGAACGATCCTGTTCCAGTTCGACAGCGCCGACGGATGGGCCATGGCGGTCCAGCCCGGTCTGGATGATACGGTCAAGACCCGGACTATTTTCCGGGGAAATACCTATTACGGCGCGTTCCAGTACCGGCGCAGCGGCGGCAATCTGTCGGTGAGCAACGTGCTTCCCATGGAGGATTATGTGCAAGGGGTCATTTTGTCCGAGATGAGCGCCTCCTGGCCCTTGGAGGCACTGAAGGCCCAGGCGGTATGCGCCCGGACTTACAGCTATGCCAAGCTGCTGGATCAGCGGCACAGCTCCGACGGCTTCGATATCTGCAACACGGTCCACTGTCAGGCTTACAGGGGGATCGCCGGCATGAGCGACGCCAGCCGCCAGGCGGTGGAGGCCACTTATGGCCAATATATCTGGTATAACGGCGGCTTGACCGAGCCAGTCTATTTTTCCTGCGATGGCGGAGCTACGGAAGACGCGGGGAACATCTGGTATGAGGACACGCCCTATTTGAAAGGGAAGACGGATCCCTATGAGGCCGCTGTATCCGATAAAATTGAACGCTACAGCTGGAGTGTGACCTATACCCGCCAGGAGCTGACTGATCTGCTCAACGGCAAGGGTTACGCCAATTCCGGCATCGTGGACGTTCAGGTCACAAAAACGTCGCCCACGGGGAATGTACTGGCAATTACCTTTACCGATTCGGCGGGAAAAAGCTTCACGAAGACGAAGGAAGACTGCCGGACATTTCTGGGACTGCGTTCCCAGCGCTACAGCATTTCGGGCGGAAGCGGAGGTTACGCGGTGAACGGGGAGGGGACGCTGCCCTCTGTGAGCGGCGTATACGCGGTGGACGGAAGCGGAACGGTATCCCAGCTGCCCTCCGGCCAACCCTATGTCATCGGCGGCGACGCCGCGGTGAAGCAGTTGGCCCCATCCGCCGCTTCGGGGGGCGATACCTTTACCATCGCCGGAACCGGCTGGGGCCATCACGTGGGTATGAGCCAATGGGGCGCGTATTCTATGGCACAGCAGGGCTATACTTATTGGGATATCCTGCAATTCTACTATACCGGAATCGAGGTGCGCCAGCCATAAAGACCGCTGATTTTGATTTTTACCTGCCGGAGGAACTGATTGCACAAACTCCGCTGGAGCGCCGGGATGCCTCCCGGCTCCTGGTGCTGGATAAGAACACGGGGGCGCGGCGGCATATGCATTTTTACGATTTGCCCGCCCTCTTGCGCCCGGGCGACTGCTTGGTGCTCAACGACTCCCGGGTCCTGCCCGCACGGCTTGTCGGCCACCGCGTGCCCGGCGGCGGCGCAGCGGAGGTGCTGCTGCTCATCGACCGGGGCGACAAGGTGTGGGAGTGCCTGGTCCGGCCGGGACGCAGGCTCAAGCCCGGCGCGCGCATTTCCTTCGGAGACGGCGCCCTCACCGCTGAGGTGCTGGAAGTCTGCGAGGGCGGCAACCGCCTGGTGCGCTTTGACTATGAGGGTATTTTTTTGGAAAAGCTGGAGCAGCTGGGCAAGATGCCCCTGCCGCCCTATATCAAGCAGGAGCTGGAGGACCCGGAGCGCTATCAGACGGTCTACTCCCGGGCGGTGGGCTCCGCCGCCGCGCCGACGGCGGGACTGCACTTTACCCGTGCGCTGCTGGAACAGGTGCGCGAAATGGGCGTAAAGGTATGCTACGTTACACTTCATGTGGGCCTGGGGACCTTCCGTCCGGTGAAAGAAGACGAGATCACCGACCATGAGATGCACGCGGAGTACTGCATGATTCCGGCTGAGACGGCCGAGACCATCAACCGCACGAAGCAGACCGGCGGACGGGTCATCTGTGTGGGCACCACTTCCTGCCGCACCATTGAGAGCTGGGCTTCGGAGGACGGCACGCTTCGGGAGAGCGCCGGATGGACCAATATTTTCATCTACCCGGGGTATCGCTTTAAGGCGTTGGACGGTCTGATTACCAACTTCCATCTGCCGGAGTCCACCCTCATCATGCTGGTCTCCGCACTGGCGGGACGGGAGCAGGTGCTGGCGGCATACCAGGAAGCGGTGGAACAGCGCTATCGCTTTTTCTCCTTCGGGGATGCGATGTTCATCACAGACCTTATCCCAAGGGACGATCAGCCGGACTGACGCCGTGCGGCACATTGGGGGAGATGCGGAGGAAGGAGGAGACGGTATGCACGCAGACCGGAGCGACCGGCGCACGCGGTATACACAGATGGTCCTGAAAAAGAGCCTGATCGAGTGGATGGAGCAAAAGCCGCTTGCAAAGATTACCATCAAAGAGCTCTGTGAGCGGGCGGACATCAACCGCTGTACCTTTTATGCCCATTACCGGGATCAATACGATCTGCTGCAGCAGATCGAGGACGAGATCATCTCCGAGATCCGGGAGCGGCTGTCCGCCTTCGATTTTCGCGCCGATATCGGCGAGGCCTTTCAAGTCGTGGAGCAGATTTTTCAGTATATCGCGGATAACCGCGACTTCTGCAGCCTGCTGCTGAGCGAGAAGGGCGATTTCAGCTTTCAAAAGCGGGTCACGGCTCTGTTTCAGGAGCAGTATGCCCAGCAATGGCAGGCGTCCCGCTCCACCGACCCGGAGACCGTGGAATATTTGTACCGTTATGTCATCACCGGCAGCATCGGCATCCTGCAGAATTGGCTGAAAAGCGGCATGCGCAAGTCGCCGGGTGAAATGGCGGGACTTTTGCTGCGGCTGACCAATCAGGGCCTGGCCGCTTTTTCCTGACGGTCCGCTCAAGGCAGGCGAATCGGAATGGAATCATTGACCCGTTTGCCCAATCTCGGCCCGGTGTTGGCGGAGCATCTTCACAGAATCGGCGTAGATACCCCGGAACCGCTGCGGGGCATGGGCAGCCGGGCGGCCCGGATACAGATCCGCGCCCAGGCGGACCCCAACGCCTGCCTGCACCAGCTGACGGCCCTGGAAGGGGCGATCCGGGGCGTACGCAAGAAGGAGCTGCCCGATACCTGCAGGACCGAGCTGCGTACCTTTTATCAAAGCCTGAAATAAAGGAGCGTTTGCGTGTTTAAACTCATCCAGACCGAAGGCCGTGCCCGGCGCGGCGAATTTGCCTGTGCCCATGGCACGGTACAGACCCCGGTGTTCATGAATGTGGGAACCCAAGGCGCGATTAAGGGAGCTCTCTCCGCCCACGATCTGCGGGAGATCGGCTGCCAGGTGGAGCTGTCCAATACCTATCACCTGCACCTGCGCCCCGGAGACGACGTGGTGCGCGCGCTGGGCGGGCTGCACCGGTTCATGGACTGGGACGGCCCGATCCTCACCGATTCCGGAGGCTTCCAGGTCTTTTCGCTGGCTGGACTGCGGAAGATCCGGGAGGAGGGCGTCACCTTTGCCTCGCATATCGACGGGCGGCGGATCTTTATGGGGCCGGAGGAGTCCATGCGGATCCAGTCCAACCTCGGCAGCGACATTGCCATGGCTTTTGACGAATGCGTGGAAAATCCGGCCACCTATGAATATGCCAAGGCCTCCTGTGAACGCACGCTGCGGTGGCTGGAGCGGTGCAAAGCAGAGCATGACCGGCTCAACGCCCTTCCGGAGACGGTGAATCCGGGACAGATGCTCTTCGGCATCAATCAGGGGGCGACCTTTCCGGACTTGCGCATCTGGCACATGCAGCAAACCGCAAAGATCGACTGTGAGGGCTACGCCATCGGCGGTCTGGCGGTGGGAGAGCCGGCACAGGTCATGTACGATATCATCGACGTGATAGAGCCCTATATGCCCGTGGACAAGCCGCGCTATCTTATGGGCGTGGGCACCCCTTCCAACATCATTGAGGGCGTGGCGCGGGGCGTGGACTTCTTCGACTGTGTCATGCCTGCCCGCAACGCCCGACACGCCAAGCTTTTTACCTGGTCGGGCGCCATGAACATCAAGAATGAAAAATACAAGCTGGACGAGCGGCCCATCGACCCGGACTGCGCCTGCCCAGTGTGCCGCTCCTTTTCGCGCGCCTATCTGCGCCACCTCTTCGCGGCAGGGGAGATGCTTGCCATGCGCCTTGCGGTACTGCATAACCTGTATTTTTACAACGCCCTGGCCGGACGGATCCGGCAGGCCCTGGATGAGGGCTGTTTTGCGGACTTCCGGGCGGAATATTCCCCCAAATTGGCCGGACGCCTGTGAAGAATCTGTGAATCCTGCGAAAAAGGCTTGTCAAATCCTGCATTTCGTTTTATAATAGCTTTTACGTGATGAAGAGGTTCATCCAAGTATTTATCGGAGGGGATTGTTTTGCTGACACAGGTAACGAGTGCGATGCTGACGCAGGAGGGCGGCACCGGAAGCATGCTGAGTATGATCCTGCCCTTTGTCCTGCTGATCGCAGTCTTTTATTTCCTGCTGATCCGGCCCGAGAACAAAAAGAAGAAAGCGGCTGCCAAGATGCGCTCCGAACTGGCGGTGGGGGATGAGATCACCACCATCGGGGGAATCGTCGGCACCATCTGCGCAGTCAAGGAGGACACCATCGTCATTGAGACCGGCGCCGACCGCGTGCGCATGGAATTCACCAAGTGGGCGATTTCCACCAAGGGCACCCAGGCCACGGAAAACGGCGCGGGCGAGACCAAGGATTCCAAGGACAAGAAGTAATACGAAACGCCCTCCCGGCATATGTTCCAGTAGGAACGTGGCAAGGGAGGGTGTTTTTATGCGGAAAACAGAGGAGGATCAGGCCGCGAAGCTGCTGCGCTACGGGGTCGGGATCGTTTTGGGTGGGGCCGCGGCGCTGGCGGTATGCCTTTTGTTCCTGCTGGCTGCCTCGGTGCTCATCTCACGGGGGCTTTTGGCGGACGGTCTTACTTATCAGCTGAGTATCGTCGGCTGTGTGGTGGGGGCGTTCGCAGGCGGAATGCTGGCGGTTCGCCGCTGCGGCAGGCGTACGCTGATCGTAGGGCTGTGTACCGGAGCGGTGCTTTTTCTGCTGTTGCTTACGGTTGGCGTGCTGTTCTTTGAGACCATGTCGGTGGAGCAGGGCGGGATCGGACTGCTGTGCGGCGGTCTGTGCGGCGGCGCGGCCGCTGGGCTGCTGGGCGGCGGAAAGCGGAGCGGTGGAAAGAAAAAGCGCAGAAAATAATTGAAATCGGGCCGCGGCTATGCTATAATCCTCCTAAACCATTTGTTATGGGAGGGAAACCAGAATGAAGCATGTGAAGACGCTCAACGGCGCGACTCTGAAAAACAGCGCCGCCCACGGCGGCTGCGGCGAGTGCCAGACCTCCTGCCAGTCCGCCTGTAAGACCTCTTGCACCGTGGCAAACCAGAAGTGCGAGAATAAGTAAGAACCGCTGATTGGAGAGGGTGGGGTTTCCCACCCTTTTTCCATGGAATGCGCCAAGTGAGGATCAAATTTATGGTACATACCTTTCAAGCCCTCGGCGTCAATGTCGCCGTGGATGTCAACAGCGGCGCCGTCCATGTGCTGGACGAGCTGACGTATCACCTGCTGGAGCAGGTGAAGCCCCCCATAGCGGAACACTGTCCGGAGGAGGTCTGCCAGACGTTGTCCCGGTATGCCCCCGCCGCGCTGGAGGAGGCGTGGCAGGAACTGCGCAGCCTGACTGCGGAGGGGCTGCTCTTCGAGGAGGACGACTACATCGACCGGGAGAAGGCGGCCTCCATGCAGCAGCAGGCACTGGTGAAGGCGCTGTGCCTCCACGTCTCCCACGACTGCAATCTCCGGTGCAAATACTGCTTTGCCTCTACCGGAGACTTCGGCACCGGCCATCGCCTGACCATGGACGCCGAGACCGCCAAGCGGGCCATCGACTTTGTCATCGCCAAATCCGGCCATCGCCGGAACATCGAAGTGGACTTCTTCGGCGGCGAACCGCTGATGGCCATGGATACGGTGAAGCGGACGGTGGAATATGCCCGCTCCATCGAGGAAGCACACGGAAAGTGTTTCCGCTTTACCATTACCACCAACGGCGTACTGCTTGACGACGAAACCATCGAATACATCAACCGTGAAATGTCCAATGCGGTGCTGTCTCTGGACGGACGCAAAGCGGTCAACGACGATCTGCGTCCCACAATCAACGGCAAAGGCAGCTACGACGTGATCGTACCGAAGTTTCGAAAGCTGATCGAAGGCCGTGGAACCAAGGACTATTATCTCCGCGGTACGTTTACCCGCTTCCACCAGGACTTTGCAGAGGATGTGAAGGCCCTGGCCGCAATCGGCAAAAACATCTCCGTGGAGCCGGTGGTGGGGAAGGAGACGGATCCCTATGCTCTCCAGGAGGCCGACCTGCCTGCGCTGAAGGCAGAGTATGAACGCCTGGCCGAATACCTGCGGGATCATCCGGAGACGAACTTTTTCCATTTCAACGTAGATCTGGCCCAGGGCCCCTGCGTGATCAAACGCCTGCGGGGCTGCGGCGCAGGTTGCGAATATGTGGCCATCACGCCGGAGGGGGATATCTACCCCTGCCACCAGTTTGTGGGCAACGAGGAATACAAGCTGGGCAGTCTGTACGATGGAAGCTTTGATCAGGCGTTGTCCGGAACATTTGCCGCCCTGAACATCTATACCAGAGAGGAGTGCCGGAGCTGCTGGGCCCGGTTTTACTGCTCCGGCGGCTGCAGCGCATCCAATCTGCTTGTCAACGGTGACATAAAACGCCCCCACCGTGTCGGATGTGAATTGGAGCGCAAGCGGCTGGAATGCGCCATCGCGCTGAAGGCCATCGCCGCCGGTATGGGAGCGTAGGGTATACAAATTGTAATTATACAGACTGTAATCGGCAGGATTGGCCCGCAAAAACGAATATCTTGCGCAAAAGCCTACGGACAATACCACATATAGAGCCTGTACGGCGCCGCACGCTGCGGCGCCGTACTCTTTTGATCACAAGGTTTACATAATTTAATTTACATAATACATTGGCATAATATACAAAAATGCGATTTTTTGCAAAGATTTCTTGCACAAGCCGATCGAGTGGTCTATATTTGTATATACCGCTTCCACTTTTGCCGCTTCTACTTGTCCCGGCGCGCGCATATGCTCTCACGGAGGTGAGGCTGGATGCGCAGGGCGGTCGCAGGCGTTTGGGATGTGCCGGATGGCGGTTTTTTCCCCGCACTGGCCATAGTAGGGGCTTTTTTTCTGGCAGGCGGCCTGGCAGGCTGCATCCTCGCCTCTTGCGTGGACGGCGGCGGCGGCGAGAGCTTGAGCGCCTATCTTCAAAGCTTTTTAAGCGCTGCGCGTGCCGGCGCGGTGGACGCGCCGGCCGTATTGTCTCTGGTATGGAGTACGATCCGGTGGCCCCTGCTGGCACTGCTGCTTGGCTTCACCGCCTTGGGACTGCTGGGCCTGCCGATCCTCTTCGCGGCGCGCGGTTTTCTGCTCGCCTTTTCCATCGCCTCCTTTGTGCGCCTGTTTGGCAGCACCGGCTGCCTGCTGGCGTTTCTGGTCTTTGGGATCACCGGCGCCGTGGCGATCCCGGCGCTTTTTGTTCTGGGCGTGCAGAGTTTGCTGGCTGCGCGGGTCTTGGCCAGCCGCTTTTTGGGGGAGGGGAAACGTCCGTCTCCCTACGGAAAGGCCTATTTTCTGCGCTGCGGCGGGTGTGCCGCGGCGCTGTGTGTGTGTGTGCTGCTGGAGCAGCTGGTCGTACCTGCCCTGATTTCCGGGATGGCGGGTCTGCTGGCTGCCGCCTGAGCAAAACAGGAAGTAAGAGGGTGTTGGTGACAATGGAGTATCTGGAGGGTTATGAAGCGTATCTGGTCACAGAAAAAAAGGCATCCTCCAACACGCTCAGTTCCTACCTGCGGGATGTGAACCAGTTTGTCCGCTGGCTGGAAGGGGAGGGGCTTTCTCCGGAACAGGCTGCCCAGCCGGATGTGGAGAGCTACACCAAGCACTTGTCGTCCAAAGGGAAATCGGTGGCCACCGTCACACGGTCCCTGGCCTCCTTGAAATCCTTTTATACTTATATGTTGGGAGCGGGCCATGTGGCGCTTAACCCTGCCAGAGGAATCGCGCCCGCCAAGGTGGAACGCAAACTGCCCCAGATCCTCACTTCAAAAGAAGTCGAGCTTTTTCTGGAACAGCCTGATCCGGCCGACGCCAAGGGCTGCCGGGACAAGGCCATGCTGGAGCTGCTTTACGCCACCGGGATCCGCGTTTCCGAACTCATCAGTCTGGATCTGGCACACCTGAATCTCTCTGCCGGCTTCATCCGATGCCCCGGCCGTGGGAAGGAACGCATCATTCCATTGTACCAGACGGCGGTACGGGCGCTGGGTGATTATGTGGAGCATGTGCGGCCCCAGATGGTGGAGCGACCCGACACCAGCGCCTTGTTCGTGAATATGAGCGGAGAGCGCATGAGCCGCCAGGGCTTTTGGAAGATCATCAAGCACTATCAGGAGAAGGCTGGGATCCAGAAGGACATCACGCCCCATACGCTGCGCCACTCCTTTGCCGCTCACCTGCTGGAAAACGGCGCCGATCTGCGTTCGATCCAGGAGATGCTGGGGCACGCAGACATTTCCTCCACTCAAATTTACGCCCAGCTGGTAAACCAAAAGCTGAAGGATGTCTATAATAAAGCACATCCACGGGCATAGAATGATTGTGCCGGACTTCTCAACGGCAGATTCTTCTTTTGAACAAAGAGGGCCGCGGTGTTTTCCGCGGCCCTCTTTGCACCCATTTGCTTATTGCGCAGGGTTTTCTGCTGTGATACAATATTCTGCGTATGGATTGAGGAAGGTGAGGTCCCCTATGATGATTTTGGGCATCGACCCGGGCTTCGCCATCGTGGGCTTTGGGGTAATAGAGGCCGAACGGGGACGGCAGCGGCTGGTCCAGTGCGGGGCCATCAACACTCCGGCGGGGGAACCGCTGCCCAAACGGCTTTTGCAGATCGCCAATGATATGGACCGGCTGTTCGAGCTGTTCCAGCCTGATGCCATGGCGGTGGAGGAGTTGTTTTTCAACAACAATATTACCACCGGCATCGGGGTGGCGCAGGCCCGCGGTGTGATCCTGACCGAGGCGGAGCGCTTCGGCGTGCCTATCTTTGAGTACGCTCCCTCTCAGGTCAAGCTGGCGGTGGCGGGCTATGGCAAGGCGGAAAAACGCCAGATAATGGATATGACGAAGCGCCTGCTGAGCCTGAGGACCGTGCCCAGGCCGGATGACGCCGCCGATGCGCTGGCCATTGCCCTGTGCCACGCCCGGTCGTACACCTCCCGCCTTCAAAGCCCGGATGCCGCCCGGCCGGGCAGCGGCCGGTACGCGGTGCGAAAGGATTAGGACCCGTACTTGCCGGGGCGGGGCATGGTCCGGGCGAGTGTTTGCCGTACAAGGCGATCTGACGCAAGCCATACGTTTGTGTATGGCAGGGAGAAGCAACGCGGCACGGCGGAAGCCGGCCCGCCCGGACGGTGCGCAATCCTTGCGAATACCGGTTCTGAGGAGACGATACGATGTTTTACTATGTCAAAGGCACCGTGGCCCACGTGGCTCCCTTTCTGGCCGTGATCGACTGCGGGGGGGTCGGCTATGCCTGCCGGACCACCAATACTACGCTCTCCCGCCTGGAAAAGGGAGCGCCCGCCACGCTCTATACCCACCTGAACGTGCGTGAGGACGCCATGGAGCTGTACGGTTTTTATTCAGAAAATGAACTCAACTGCTTTCGAATGCTCATCGGGGTATCCGGCGTGGGGCCCAAGGCGGCGCTGTCCATCCTCTCGGCCACCACGCCGGAGGGACTGGCCATGAGCATCATCACTGGGGATGAGAAGTCGCTCACGGTGGCCCAGGGCATCGGGAAAAAGATTGCCCAGCGCATTATTCTGGAGCTGAAAGACAAGCTGGCCAAGGGACAGCTTGCGGCATCCGGGGAGACTTACGGCGGCACCGGCGTGACCGTCATTCCGGAGAACAAATCCAGTGAGGCCGCCGCCGCGCTGGCCGTGCTGGGCTACAGTCAGAACGAAATCGCCGCCGCCCTCAAGGGCTTGGACATGGAGCAGCTCAAGCTGGAGGAGATCGTCAAGCACGCCTTGAAAAAGATGGTAAAGTAGGGGAGGGCGCCATGCTGTTAATCGTCCACGGAATCTTCATCCTGCTGTTTCTGACTCTGGCCGCCGTTTTTTTCCGCGGAAAGGGCGCGTTCCTGATCGCAGGGTACAACACCGCCAGTCCCGAAGAAAAGGCAAACTATGACGAGAGTGCCCTGTGCCGCTGCATGGGCCGGCTTATGCTGGCCCTGGCTGCCTGCTGGGCGGTCATCGCGCTGAGCGCGGTATTCGATGCGATGATACTTCTGTGGGTCGGGCTGGCGCTCTTCTTCCTTACGGTCGTGACCGGAGTCATCTATCGAAATACATCCAAAACGGTGAGGCGCAAATAGGTTCTCCAGCCGTTTCAAAGGAGTGGACCCATTGAGTATCGATTTTTCCGAGCAGGGCGGCTTTGAGACCCAGGAGCCGCTGGTCACCACCTCGCTGACCCGTGAGGACGAAGGGGAATACTCCCTGCGGCCCAAGGCGCTCAGCGAATACATCGGACAACAAAAGGCCAAGGAGAACCTGTCTGTTTTCATCCAGGCCGCAAAAATGCGTTCCGAGCCGCTGGACCACGTGCTGCTCCATGGCCCCCCGGGCCTGGGCAAGACCACGCTCAGCGGGATCATTGCCAACGAGATGGGGGTCAATATCCGCATTACCTCCGGCCCCGCCATCGAAAAGCCCGGCGACCTGGCCGCCCTGCTGACCAACCTGAATGAGAACGATATCCTTTTCGTAGATGAGATCCACCGGCTCAACCGCTCGGTGGAGGAGATCCTCTACCCGGCCATGGAGGACTACGCCATCGACATCATCATCGGCAAGGGCCCCTCCGCCAACTCCATCCGGCTGGACCTGCCGCATTTCACGCTGATTGGAGCTACCACCCGTGCCGGACAGCTCTCCGCGCCCCTGCGGGACCGTTTTGGCGTTACGCTGCGGCTGGAGCTGTACACCCCAGAGGAGCTTTCGCTCATCGTCAAGCGGTCGGCGGGCATCCTGAACGTGCCCATCGAAGAGGAGGGCGCCATGGAGATCGCCCGGCGCAGCCGGGGCACTCCGCGGATCGCCAACCGGATGCTCCGGCGGGTGCGGGACTTCGCCCAGGTAAAGGCCGGCGGCGTGATCACCCGGGGCGTGGCCGACCAGGCGCTCTCCGCGCTGGAGGTGGATTATCTGGGACTGGACGCCATTGACCGTCGGATGCTCACCAGTATCATTGAGCACTATTCCGGCGGGCCTGTGGGCCTGGAGACCCTGGCCGCTACCATCAACGAGGAGGCCGTGACTCTGGAGGACGTGTATGAGCCCTATCTGATGCAGATGGGCTTTCTGACCCGCACGCCCCGGGGACGCTGCGTCACCCGGCGGGCCTACGAACACTTGGGCCTGAGCGTCCCGGGCGGAGCACTGGACCAGCTTTCATTCTAATGTGTGATCGGACGGAAAGGAAGGATTTTTATGGGCAGATTATTTGGCACCGACGGGATCCGTGGTGTGGTCAACGCCGGGCTGGACGCCCGGCTGGCGTTCCAAGTGGGCATGGCGGCCGCCTATGTTATGGCCGAAGCGAAGGGCGGAGGACAGCCTCGTTTCACCATCGGCAAGGACACCCGCATCTCCTCAGACCTGCTGGAGGGGGCGCTGGTCGCGGGACTGTGCTCCGCCGGGGCGGACGTGCTCCATCTGGGGGTCATCCCAACGCCCGCCGTGGCCTGGATCACGGTGGACGCCAAGGCCGACGCGGGCATCGTGATCTCGGCTTCCCACAATCCCTTTGAACACAACGGCATCAAGATCTTCGACCATCGGGGCTTCAAGCTCTCCGACGCGCTGGAGGGAAAGATCGAGGAGATCGTCCTGAGCCGGACCGCCGTGCCGCTCAAGACCCACGGTGAGATCGGCCGGGTCATCTATGCCGACGAGAAGGAGGCGCAGGACTACATCGACTATCTGGTCTCCACGGTGGACACAGACCTTTCGGGCCTGCACATTCTGGTGGACTGCGCCAACGGCGCCGCTTCCGCCACCGCCGCGCGTCTGTTTGACCGTTTCCCCGACCTGCATACCGATGTGATCCATGCCGACCCGGATGGAGTGAACATCAATCACGGCTGCGGCTCCACCCATTTGGACAGCCTCAGGGCCATGGTGAAGGCGGGCGGCTATGATCTCGGCATCGCATTTGACGGCGACGCAGACCGTTGCCTGATGGTAGACGAAACCGGAGAGGAGATCGACGGCGATCAGGTCGTCGCCTCCTGCGGGCTGGCTCTGAAGCAGGAGGGAAAGCTTCCCGGAAACGCCCTGGTCGCTACCGTGATGAGCAATATGGGCCTGCGGGTCTTCTGCCGGGAAAACGGGATCGATCTCCACTGCACCGACGTAGGGGACCGCAACGTGCTGGAGAAGATGGAGGCGTGCGGTTATATGCTGGGCGGCGAGCAGTCCGGCCATACCATTTTCCGCAAGTATGCCACCACCGGCGACGGCCAGCTGACGGCGCTGCAGTTCCTGTCTCTGCTCCACAAATCGGGTAAGCGCGCTTCGGAGCTGGTGGCAGGCTGCCGGCGCTATCCTCAGGTGCTCATCAATGTCCCTGTGGCAGGTCAGGCGCAGAAGAGCGCGATTATGGCCGACCCATCGATCCGGGATGCGGTGACCGCCCAGGAAGACGCGATGGCCGGGACGGGGCGCGTGCTGGTGCGCCCTTCGGGCACGGAATCCCTGATCCGGGTCATGGTGGAGGCCCAAAGCGAGGGTGATGCACGAAACGCTGCAGAGGCTTTGGCAAATATCATAAAAATCTATGGATAAGCTCGAAATATTTTGCGCAAAAGCTTGACAAAGCCTTTTTTATCTGCGTATAATATGCAAGGAGATCCGGCATGAAAGCAGATCATACCCGGCAATCGGAACGCGCGGACGAAGCTCTGTGTACGTTGGCCGCATCAGGCGACCGCATCGCAGAAGAAGCCCTTGTGATGCGCTATCATCGCCTGGTGCGTATTTGTGCCCGCCCGTATTTTCTGGCGGGGGGGGACAGTGAGGACCTTATCCAGGAAGGAATGGTGGGCCTGCTGGCCGCGATTCGGGAATACGATTCCGGGAAAGCGGCTTCCTTTCGTACGTTTGCGGAGGTCTGCATCAAAAACCGTCTGATTTCCGTCATCAAAGCAGCAGCAAGAGATAAGCACATACCGCTGAACAACTATGTCTCGTTCGAAACCCCTCTTTTTAGCGGGAACGGCGACCATTATGCTTACGGCGCGGCGGATCAGCTCCAGGAAGACCCAGAGGCCATCCTGCTCGGCAGGGAGGCGTTTCAGGAGCGGATGCGGGCGCTGGAGGGCCAATTGTCCGGTTTCGAAGCAAGCATACTTCGGTTGTATCTGAACGGTCTGTCCTATTCCGAAATTGCAGCCGAGGTAAACAAGTCCCCGAAATCGGTGGACAACGCTGTCCAGCGCATCCGGCGCAAATTGGCACAGCACCATTCTTTTGGCGATTTCAGCGAGAGCTGAACGCAATATTACACTGTCCCAGCATAATCGGTTATTCCGGACCTGGGCAACAAAGCAAAGAGAGGGTAAAATCATGTACGAAGACAAGACTCTGGTATGTAAGGAATGTGGCCAGGAGTTCGTGTTCACCGCCGGTGAGCAGGAGTTCTATGCCGAGCGCGGCTTCCAGAACGAGCCCCAGCGCTGCAAGGCGTGCCGTGACGCCCGCAAGGCCGCTTCCCGCGGTCCTCGCGAGTACTTCACCGCGACCTGCGCTGCCTGCGGCGGTGAGGCCAAGGTGCCCTTCGAGCCCAAGTCCGATCGTCCCGTGTACTGCAGCGATTGCTTCGCTCGTATGCGTGAGCAGGGCTAACAGCCTGAAGAGAGAAAGGGACGCCCGCATGGGCGTCCCTTTTTTGCGTCTTTCTCTGACCGCTTGCCGAATGGGCGTGGATTCGGTTTCGGATGCATCCCCTGCGGCCTCCGGTTTAAATGGGGGGAAACGTGCAGCCACGGCGGAGGGAAAGAGCACAGGGGGATAACAGATCGGTTTGATGCGGCGGCGCGAGGGCCGTCAAGGAAGTTGGCTCTGCAGGGAAAACAAGAAAATTGATCTGTGTCTTGAAAAAAGACGAAAGATAGGATATACTACTAATATCCTAGAAATTTGGAGGTCTATCTGAAATGGCTCAGATCACGAAAGATACCATTATCGGCGATATTCTGGACATCGCTCCCGAGACCGCGCCCATCTTCCTGTCCATCGGTATGCATTGCTTGGGCTGCCCCTCTTCCCGCGGCGAAACCGTAGAGCAGGCCTGCATGGTGCACGGCGTGGACGTAGACGAGCTGCTGGCCAAAATCAACGCCAGCGTCGGCGCCGCGAAGTAAGAAACATCCGAAAAAAGAGCGGCCTTGGCCGCTCTTTTTTTATCCTGGGCAAGAGAAGAGAGGAGGATAGCCCCATGGAACTTTCTCCGCGCCTGCGCTCCGTTGCCGGACTGGTGCCCCCGGGGGCGCGTTTTGCCGACGTAGGCACTGACCACGCTTATTTGCCGGTCTGGCTGCTCCAGCAGGGGATCATCGAGCATGCGCTGGTTTCCGACCTGCGCCCCGGTCCGTTGGACCGAGCCCGAAGCACCGCCGCCCGGTACGGTCTGGCGGAGCGGATGGAATTCCGCCTGTGCGACGGTCTTTCCGGCATTGCGCCAGCCGAGGCGGATACCATTGCCATAGCCGGGATGGGCGGGGAGACCATCGCCGCTATTCTGGCGGCCGCCCCTTGGGTGCGGGAGCAGGGGTGTCTGCTGCTGCTCCAGCCCATGAGCGCCCAGAGCGCCCTGCGGCCGTGGCTGCAGCGGCAGGGTTATCGGATTGAGCGGGAGCATCTGAGCCGGGAAGGGGATACCCTTTATACCGCCCTTCAAGTCAGGGCGGGCTTCATGGAAGCGCTCACTCCCGCCGAGCAGTGGGCCGGACGGCAGAGCAGGGAAACGGCGGACCCGTTGCGGCTGGAATATTTGACCCGCTTGGAAGCCCGGGCTGCCCGGGCCGTAACGGGACTGCGCCGCTCCACGCGGGCTTCCGACGCGCCGCGGTTGGAGGCGCTGGAGGCCGTACATCGTGGTTTAGCGAAAATGAGAGAGGAGTGGATCACATGGCAACCGTAAGAGAGATCTATCAGCTTCTGGATACCCTGGCCCCCTTTTCCATCCAGATGGAGTTTGACAATGCTGGTTTTCTGGTGGGCCGCGGGGATCAGGCGGTCGACAGGATTCTGGTGTCCCTGGATATCACCGAGCCGGTAGTCTCCGAAGCCAGGGAGCGCGGCGCCCAGCTGATCGTCTCCCATCACCCGGTGCTCTTTCACCCGGCGCGCAGCATCACAGACGGCGATCCCACCGGGCGCATCCTGCTCGCGCTTGTGGAACGCAAAATCGCCGCTATCTGCGCCCACACCAATCTGGACGCAGTCGCGGGCGGCGTCAACGACGCGCTGGCCCACCGGCTGGATCTGGTACAGATCGAGCCGCTCAAGCAGGGCGGCGTGGACGCCTCCGGGCGGCCCTACGGCATCGGCCGGATAGGCAACACCGTGGGTGCGCCCATGTATGCCCCGGCCTTCGCCGCCTTTGTCAAGCAGCAGCTGGGCGCCAACGGCGTGCGCTACGTGGATGCCCGCCGCCCTGTGCGGCGGGTAGCCGTGGGCGGCGGCGCCTGCGCGGATCTGCTTTCCGACGCGCTGGCTCTGGGCTGCGACACGTTTGTGACCGCCGATGTGAAGTATAACGGCTTTTTGGACGCCAAGGCCCTTGGCATCAATTTGATCGACGCTGGCCACTATCCTACGGAGCAGGTGGTGGTGCCCGTACTGGCAAAGTGGCTCTCCGATGCCTTCCCCAAGGTGGAGGTTTTTGCCACAGCCCGGCACAAAGAGGCGTTTTCTTATGGATAAGGGGTTGCCAATGCTTTCGTAACGTGATAAACTGTTTGCGCTGATTTTCGACTAAGGAAGGGAACGAGTAGTATGTCAGGACATTCCAAATGGCATAATATCCAGAAAACGAAGGGCGCGGCTGACGCCAAGCGTTCTCAGATATTCACCAAAATTGCCCGCGAGATGATCGTGGCGGTCAAGACCGGCGGCAGCGGCGACCCCAACAACAACTCCCGCCTGGCTACGGTCGTAGCGAAAGCGAAGGCCGCCAATATGCCCAACGACAATATCAAGCGCACCATTGACAAGGCGCTGGGTTCCGGCAATGCCGACGCCTATGAAAATGTGACCTATGAGGGCTACGGCCCCTCCGGTGTGGCCGTCATCGTGGACGCTTTGACCGACAATCGCAACCGCACCGCCCCCGAGGTGCGCCATCTGCTGGACAAGTACGGCAAGGGGCTGGGCGCTACCGGCTGCGTGTCCTGGTCTTTTGACCGCAAGGGCGTCATCGTCATTGAGAAGGAAGATTTGGACGAAGACACCGTCATGATGGACGCCCTGGACGCCGGCGCAGACGACATGCAGGCAGAGGGTGAGGCCTTTGAGATCTATACCGACCCCGACGCCTTTGGCGCCGTGCTGGCCACACTGGAGGAGAAGGGCTATCTGTTTGTCCAGGCTGCCGTAGAAATGGTTCCCCAGAACTATGTCAAGCTGGAGAACGAGGACGACATCAAGAACATGGAAAAGCTCATCGACCTGCTGGAAGAAAACGACGACGTCCAGAACGTTTGGCACAACTGGGATCAGGATTGAGTCCATACAAAAAAGTCCGCTTCCGAGACGGAAGCGGACTTTCAGGCGGTCGAAAAACCCTCCTGGAGAAGAGCCTGGCAGAGTTGAGCCGTCCGCAGACGACGGAAGGAAAGGAAGCTCCGTCATTTCCGGCGACACGTGCGTCGGAAATGACACCTCTCATGACGGACAGGGCGACTTTTCCGCAGGAATCGAGCCCTGGCCGTCATGCATCCCTCTGTCGAAAAAGGCCTTTGGCCTTTTTCGACAAGCTCAAGTCCGCTTCCGAGACGGAAGCGGACTTTTTAAGCTGCAAGCAAACCTGTAAGCCGGGTTCTGTCATTTAAGACAGCCATCTATCTCGACGTACCGTTGCCGGTACGCTCCAGCCGCCTCCCTGGGACGGTCGGGCCGACCAAGTGTCCCTCCACGGCGTTGCTCCGGATAGAGTTTACAGCGACGGACGCTTGGCACGCCGTCGGGCGGGCTCTTACCTCCGCCTTTCCACCCTTACCTCGTCGGCGCAAAAACCAAGTTTTTGCGCCGGCCCCTTTTGGGGGGACGAGGCGGTTTATCTCTGTTGCACTTTTCCTAGGGTCGCCCCCGGCGGGTGTTACCCGTTATCCTTGCCCTGTGGAGCCCGGACTTTCCTCACAGGCGGGCCTTTCGCCCCGTCCGCGCGGCTGTCCAGCTTACTTGCGAAGGACATTGTACCTGATTTCACGCTTCTTGTCAAATCAATGGAGTGCTTTCGATTGAAATTTCTGCCTGGATGGGATATAATATTTTGTCTTGATTTGTAAACGGAAAAAGGAGGAAGCGCCATGCGTTCCACCATACAGGACTATCTGGCCGAACTGAAGGGCAAGCGAGTCGCTGTGATCGGGATCGGCGTGTCCAATACGCCGCTGATTAAAATGCTGCTGCGTGCGGGGATCCGGGTCACCGCCTGCGATAAACGGCAGAAACAGGAGTTCGGCGGGCAGGCCGAAGCACTGGAGAGCCTGGGCGCCGAACTGCGCCTGGGCCCGGACTATCTGGAGGGGCTGGACCACGATGTGATCTTCCGTACGCCCGGCCTGCGGCCCGACGTCCCACAGCTTCTGGCGGCGGTGGAGCGTGGAAGCGTGCTCACCTCCGAGATGGAGGTTTTCTTTCAGGTATGCCCCTGTAACATCATCGCCGTTACCGGCAGTGATGGGAAGACCACGACCACGACCATGATCGCGGAGCTTTTAAAGGCGGCAGGACGGAACGTGTATGTGGGCGGCAATATCGGCAAGCCGCTCCTGCCGGACGTGGACGGCATGGAAGCGGAGGATCTGGCCGTGCTGGAGCTGTCCTCCTTCCAGCTCATGACCATGGACCGAAGTCCCGATATCGCCGTGGTCACGAATCTGGCCCCCAACCACCTGGATGTCCACAAATCGATGAGCGAGTACATCGCCGCCAAGGAGAACATCTTTTCCCATCAAACGGCGGACGGTCTGGTGGTACTCAATCAGGACAACGACATTACCCGGGGCTTTGCCGCGGCTGCCCCCGGCCGGGTCGTCCTGTTCAGCCGCAGGGAAGCGTTGGCGCGCGGCGTCTTCCTGAAGGACGATGCCATCTGGAGCACCACCGACCTGCATTCCAGGCCGGTGCTTTCCTTGGATGGGATTCTGCTCCCCGGAGCGCATAATGTGGAGAACTACATGGCGGCCATCGCCGCAGTGGACGGTCTGGTCCCGGACGAGACCATCCGTGCCTTTGCCGGAACGTTTGCGGGAGTGGAGCACCGGATCGAGCTGGTGCGCACACGAAACGGTGTGCGTTATTACAACGATTCCATCGCCTCCAGCCCCTCCCGCACCACGGCCGGGCTGCGCTCCTTCCGGGAGAAGGTCATCCTCATTGCGGGCGGCTATGACAAGCATATCCCCTTCGACGCGCTCGGTCCTGAGATCATTGCGCATGTGAAAGCCCTGGTACTCACCGGAGACACGGCGCCCAAGATTCGTGCCTGCGTGGAGGCCGCCCCCGGCTATCGCCCGGGACAGCCCTCCATCGAAACCTGCGAGGATTTTACCCAGGCGGTGCTGGAGGCCCACAAACTTGCCCGCCCCGGCGACGTGGTTCTCCTGTCCCCGGCCTGTGCTTCCTTTGATCGGTTTAAAAATTTCATGGAACGGGGCGCGGCCTTTAAAAAAATCATTTACGAGCTGCCGTAAAGCGGGACAGCCGTTTCCGCCGTTCCGACGGAAAATAAGGAGTTGAAACAATGGATATCCGACAAGCGCTGGAGCGCCTGTGTACCCAGACCGCGCCCTCCGGCTTCGAGGGACCGGCGGCCCGGATGGCCGCGGAGCTGCTGCGGCCCCTGGTGGACGAGGTCTCCATCAGCCGCAGCGGAAGCGTGGTGGGCGTGCGCCGCTGCGGCAGGCCCAACGCCAAGAAGCTGCTGCTGGACGCCCACCTGGATGAGATCGGGCTCATCACCATCGGCATTGAGGAGGGCTTTCTCCGCTTCCGCTCCATCGGCGGAGTCGATCCCCGGATGCTGCCCGACCGGGAGGTGACGGTGCTCACCGATCCTCCGCGTTTCGGCGTGGTGGCCTGTCTGCCGCCTCATGTGCAGAAGGCGGGGGACAGCGGCAAATCCATCCCCATCCCGGAGCTGATGGTGGACATCGGCATGACGCAGGAGCAGGCGGTGCAGGCGGTTGCACTTGGCACCCCTATCGTCTTTCGGGGCGGCTGCGCCCCGTTGGGGGAACGGCAAATGTGCGGCAAGTCTATGGACGACCGCTCCTGCTTTGCGGCGCTTCTGCGGGCGGCGGAACTGCTGCTGGACAAATCGCTGGACGTCGATCTCTACCTTTTGGGCAGTACCGGAGAGGAGTTCTCCGGCGCAGGGGCCAAGACCGCGGCCTTTTCCATCGCACCGGATTTTTGCGTGGCGGTGGATGTGACCCATGGCGCCACGCCGGACGGCCAGAAGGACCGGACTTTCCTGCTGGGCGGCGGCCCGGCCATCGGTGTGGGGCCCAACATGACCCATTGGATGACCCGGCGTATGGTATCCAAGGCCAAGGAGCTGGAGCTGGACTATCAGCTGGAGGTCATGGGCGGTCATACCGGCACCAACGGCTGGTATTTCCAGATCAGCCGGGAGGGGATCGCCACTTCGGTGCTTTCCGTACCGCTGAAGTATATGCACTCGCCCGTGGAGGTATTGGATCTGAGTGATCTGGAGGCGGCGGCCCGGCTGCTGGCCGCCTTCGCCCAGAATCTTGGAAAGGAGGCTGAGGCGCTGTGCTGAATCAGATTCGTGAACTCTGCCTGCTGCCCGGCGTATCCAGCTTCGAAGCACCGGTGCGTTCCTTTCTCCGCGCCAGGGCGGAGCCCTACGCCGACGACATCCGCACCGACGCGATGGGAAACCTGATCGTCTTCAAGAAGGGGCGGAAGTCCACGGGCAGCAAGCTGCTCTTGGCTGCGCATATGGATGAGGTAGGGCTCATCATCCGCTCTGTGACCGATGAGGGCTATTTAAAATTCAGCGCCGTAGGCGGGATCGACCGCCGTGTGCTCCTTGGAAAGCCGGTCCGGATCGGAGAGAAGGGCGTCCCGGGCGTCATTGGCCTGAAGGCCTACCATCTGGTCTCCGCGGAAGAGGAAAAAACCGTCCCCAAGCTGGAGGAATTTTATATCGACATCGGTGCCAAAGACAAGGAGGAAGCCGAGTCCAAAGTGAATCTGGGCGACTGTGCCGTTTTTGACAGCGACGTAGTGGCGTTTGGGGACGGCTTTCTCAAGGCAAAGGCGCTGGATGACCGGGTCGGCTGCGCCATTCTGCTGGAGCTGCTGAAAGAGGAGCTTCCCATGGACGTGACGTTCGCCTTCACCGTTCAGGAGGAAGTGGGCACCCGCGGCGCGTTTGCCGCCGCGTTCTCGGTGACGCCCGAGATCGCGCTGGTGCTGGAGACCACCACTGCCGCCGACCTGGCGGGCGCGCCGGAGCACAAGAAGGTCTGTTCCCCGGGGAAAGGGCCGGTGATCCTCTATATGGACAACGGCTCCGTCGCAGACCGCGGGCTGTTCGAACGGATGCGCGCTCTGGCAGAGGACAACCACATCCCCTGGCAGACGAAACACTACCTGGCCGGGGGCAACGACGCCTCGGCCATCCAGCGAACCAAAGAAGGGGTGCGCACCCTGGTGCTGTCGGCGGCGGTGCGCTATCTGCATGCTCCGTCCAGTGTGGGTGCCATCCGGGATTTTGAAGATATGCTGCGCCTGGCCCGACTGTTCATCAGCAGCCTGGCGGAAGGCTGAGGGAGGATACCATGGATATTTTAAAGACGCTGCAGGCGCTCAACGCCTGCCACGGCCCTGCGGGAGACGAAGCTCAAGTGGCCGCCAAGCTCCGTGAGCTGGCCGCCCCCTATGTGGATGAGTGCAGAGTGGATACCCTGGGCAATCTGATCTGCCGCAAGAAAGGGAGCGGCCCGCGGGTGATGTTTGCCGCCCATATGGATTCCATTGGGTTTATCGTCACACACATCGACGAAAAGGGCTTTCTGCGCTTTGGAAAGCTGGGCGGGCTCTCCGCCCCGGATCTTCTGGGCACTCCCATCCGCTTCAAAAACGGCGTCCGGGGCGTGGTGGCCCTGGAGGGAAAGGTAGAGGCCAAAAACAGTAAGCTGGACGATCTCTATATCGACATTGGAGCCGCTGATCGTGCCCAGGCCAAAGCGATGGTGCAGATCGGCGATACCGCGGTCTATGATACGCCCGCCTTTCGTACCGGCGGCCGTATCTTCTCCCCCTATCTGGACGACCGTATCGCCTGCGTCGTGCTGCTGATGGCCATGGAGCGGCTGGTGAAGCGCGAAAACGACCTGTACTTCATCTTTACCGTTCAGGAGGAGCTGGGGCTGCGCGGCGCCCGTACCGCCGCCTATGGGGTGGATCCGGACTACGGCATCGCCGTGGACGTGACCGACTCCGACGATATCCCGGAGGCACCCCATGACTGCAGCAGCGTCGCCGGCGGAGGCGCCGCCATCAAGGTGATGGACAGCTCCGTCATCTGTCATCCTGCCATGGTGGCCAAGCTGGAGGCGCTGGCGAAGGCACAGCACATCCCCTTCCAGAGGGATGTGCTCCGGTTCGGCGGCACCGATGCGGGGGCCATCCATCAGACCCGCGGCGGCGTCTGCACCGGCGGCATCTCGATTTCCACCCGCTATGTCCACTCCCCAATGGAGATGGCGGATGTGGGTGATGTGGAGGCCTGCGCCGCCCTGGTCGCCGCCTATGCCCAGAGCAAGCTGGACTGATGGACCGCCTCTCGGACGCCAGGGCGCTGCTGCCCTGGCAGGCGGGGTGTATCCGACTGGATACCTTGACGGTTGAAGCGCTGCTTTGCCTGCGTCATCTGGAGGACGAGGAAGGATTTGAACGCCTGACCTGTCGGCCGGTGCATCTGCGCGGGGCCGACGAGCTGCGGATACGGTATCAAACGGCGCTGGAGGATCCGGCAACGCTGATTTGCGGGGTCTACTTGCAGGGAACGCTCCGCCCCGTGGGCAAACTCACCGCCTCGAACTACAACTCCCGCAACCGCAGCGCCGAGGTGGGATATTTTCTCGCTCCGCCGTGGAGAGGGAAGGGCCTCATGCGGCAGGCGCTCTCCGCCCTTTGCTCCATGCTCCTGCTGGAATTTGGACTGAATAAGCTCTATGCGCAGACCGGAGCCTTCAACGCCCCATCCATCCGGCTGCTGGAACGGGTGGGGTTCCGACAGGAAGGGGTTCTGCGTCAGCATCATGAGTTAAACGGCGTTCTATGGGACGACGCTATCTTCAGTTTGCTGCAGCAAGATTATACGCCGAACCCAAAGCGGCCCGCCGGTGCAGGACGATGATGGTACCGGATGGGCAAAACCATGGAATAGAATGGATGAACAAGGGAAATGACGTTTCAAATTAGCGCACGTGTTCTGGCGCTGGCCCGCCAGGCGCAGACAGAGGTGCGGGATCACTTTGACCGCATCGACTCCATTGCGGAGGCGAATACCCAAAAGGTTCTCGCCTCCTTTCAGCGGCATCGGGTCGCGGAGAGCTACTTTGCCGGGACCACCGGCTACGGCTACGACGATATCGGCCGGGACAAGCTGGACGAGATCTATGCCGACCTCTTTGACGCCGAGGACGCCCTGGTGCGGCTGCAGTTCGTCAACGGCACCCACGCCATCACCTGCGCCCTGTTTGGGGCATTGAAGTCGGGCGACGTACTGGTTTCCGCCGTCGGCGCGCCCTATGACACCCTTTTGGGCGCCATCGGTGTGGTGGATAAGGGACCTGGGTCGCTCAAGGACTACGGAGTGGCGTACCGCCAGGTCGATCCGGTGGACGATGCGCCCGACCCGGCCGGGCTGGCTGAGGCCGTGGCCGATCCCAAGGTCAAGGCGGTGCTGATCCAGCGCTCCAAAGGTTACTCGACTCGTTCCTCGCTGTCAGTGGATGAGATCGGGGCGCTGTGTGCCGTCGTACGAAAGCACAACCCCCATGCCGCCATCCTGGTGGACAACTGCTACGGTGAGTTCGTGGAGACGCGCGAGCCGATTCAGGCGGGGGCCGACCTGGTGGTGGGCTCGCTCATCAAAAATCCGGGCGGCGGTCTGGCCCCCACCGGGGGGTATATTGCCGGACGGCGGGATCTGGTGGAGGGCGCGGCCATGCGCCTGACCACGCCGGGCATTGGGAAAGAATGCGGCTGTACGCTGGGCCATAACCGCAGCCTCTATCAAGGCCTTTTCCTTGCCCCACACACCACGGCTCAGGCGGTGAAGACCGCGGTATTTGCGGCAAAGATCATGGAGCTGCTGGGGTATCGTACCGAGCCCGCCTCGGATGCAGTGCGTCACGACATCATCCAGATGATCCACTTTGGCACGCCGGAGCCGTTGAAACAGTTTTGCAGGGGCATCCAGTTCGGTGCACCGGTGGACTCCTATGTAACGCCGGAGCCGTGGGATATGCCTGGTTATGATTGCCCGGTCATTATGGCCGCGGGCGCCTTCATCCAAGGCGCCTCGATCGAACTGTCCTGTGACGCGCCGATGCGCCCGCCCTACACCGCTTACCTTCAGGGCGGTTTGACCTATGAGTCGGGCAAAGCCGGCATCCTGCTGGCGGTAGAGGCGCTTTTGAACGGCAAACAGGATTGAAACAAGCCGGTCTGCGCATAGTATCTCACCATGGGGGGTGAGCGCCATGGGCAGACCAATCTGTCGGCCCTGGCCCCGGCGGCCGCGCCGCCGGCGCAGCAGAGGGGAAACCGGACGCCGCGCACTGCTTTTGGCGGGTCTGGCGGGCATCGCTGCGGCGCTTCTGGTCATTTGCGCCGTCAACGCCAGAGTACGCCCGGTGGCGGAAGAGCTGGCCCTGGCCAAGCTGAACAACGCCGTAACCGCCATTGTCAATCAGGCGGTGGAGGAGGCCATGGCTTCCGGCGCAGTATCCTATTCGGATATCGTCACCCTTCAGACAGACCTTTCCGGCGGTATCACTGCGATCCTGACCGATCCCATCAAGCTGAACACACTGCGGACCCAGCTTTTGGGCGATCTCGTTGAGCAAGTGGATTCACTTGACAGCAAGGATCTGGGGATACCGCTGGGCAATCTGACCAGTCTGATCCCGCTGTCCGGCTACGGACCGCTGCTGCCGGTAAGGGTGCTGGCCGCGGCCGCGCCGAGGGCATCCTTCCGCAACGCATTTCAATCTGCTGGGATCAATCAGACCCTGCACCAGGTCATGCTGGACGTATCGGTAGAGGTCACGCTGCTGCTGCCCGGCGGCACGACCTCATCCGTCGTATCAGCACAGGTCTGTGTTGCGGAAACGGTCATCGTGGGCCAGGTCCCCGATGCGTACCTCCAATTCGGCGGGGATGGAATTCTGACAAAAGAGTGAAGATTTTTCCCCTTTCTTGCATTTGTCACTGATATTGATTACCATAATAACAATATCAATGCAAGAAGGTGCTTTTATGGGGCGGATTCTTTGGTATGCAGCCGTCACCTGGGATTATATCCGGCAGATGCTGCCCGGCATCCTGCTCGCCGCGGCGGTCTTTTTTGCGGTGCGTCCTTGGCGGAAAAAGCGATTGGTGCGGCTGGAGCTGACCAGCAGCCCCCGGCGTGAGGCGACGCTGCTGCTGTTTGCGGCTTTCTGTGCGGGTCTTGCCGCTCTGACGCTGTTTCCCTCCGGCTTTTGGGAGACGTTTCTGCGCCTTGGGCTGTCTCCGGAAGGGGAGAAGCGTCTGGCTGTCCTTTTCCCTCGGGTGGAGTTTCTGGCGGCGGTCCGGCGGATCAATTGGATCCCCTCTTTTTTGCTCGGAAAGACGCTCGGGGCGTGGAGCGCTTATATGGTCCTGGCCAATACCCTGATTTTTCTGCCGGTGGTTTTTTTTCCGGCGCTGCTCTGGCGGCAGGGCAGTTGCCGGCGATCGATACTGGCGGGACTTTTTGCTTCCGGCTCCATCGAGTTTCTCCAGCTCTTTGTCGGGCGCGCCACAGACGTTGACGATGTCATTTTAAATACTGCAGGAGCATTCCTGGGCTGGCTTTTTTACCTGCTGTCAGCACGCCTCGCCCCCCAATTCACCCGAACATTCCAAGTGGAGGTCCGCCATGGACGAGAAACAGGAGATCCAAAGCCTGCGCCGGGAACTGGAGCAGGCCAACTATGAATATTACGTGCTGGACAATCCCAGCATGTCCGATTATGACTTTGACCATAAACTCCGCCGTCTGGAGGAGCTGGAGCATGCGCACCCGGAGCTGATCGTCCCGGATTCCCCTACCCAGCGGGTAGGGGGGAAGGTGGCCGACGGCTTTCGGGAGGTCATCCATCGGGTGCCCTTAGAGAGCCTTCAGGACGTCTTCTCTGCAGAAGAGCTGAAGGAATTTGATCAGCGGGTGCGCGACGCCCTGGATGCGGACGTGGAGTACGACGTAGAGCCCAAAGTGGACGGCCTTTCCGTGGCCCTGGAGTATGAAAACGGCATCTTTGTCCGGGGCGCCACCCGTGGAGACGGCCGGATCGGGGAGGATGTGACGGAAAACCTCAAGACCATCCCCTCCATCCCGCTGCGTCTTCCGGAGGCCCTGCCCAGCCTGATCGTCCGGGGCGAGGTCTTTATGCCCAAACGAAGTTTCGAACGGCTCAACGAAGAACAGGAGCTGAAAGGCGAGAAGCTTTTTGCCAATCCCAGAAATGCGGCGGCGGGCTCTCTGCGGCAATTGGATCCAAAGGTGGCGGCCGCGCGCCGCCTGGATATCCGGGTATTTAATATTCAGGCGGCGTCTGGAAGAGAATTTCAGACCCATACAGAAACGTTGGAATACTTGGGACAACAGCGCTTTAAAGTGATTCCGCATTACACCTGTAAGACTATTGCGGAAGCCGCGGAGCGGATACGGGAAATGGGGGAAGGCCGTGACGCTTACAGCTTTGATATCGACGGCGCGGTTGTAAAGGTAAACAGCCTTTCAGAGCGGAACGTGCTGGGCAGCACTGCAAAATTTCCCCGCTGGGCGGCCGCATTCAAGTATCCTCCGGAGCAAAAGTGCTCCAAGGTGATGGACATTGTGGTTCAGGTGGGCCGCACAGGCGTACTCACACCCAAGGCGGTAGTGGAGCCGGTGCGCTTGGCCGGAACCACCGTTACCAATGCTACGCTCCACAATCAGGATTTTATTTCGGAAAAGGATATCCGCATCGGAGATACCGTACTGATCCAGAAAGCAGGGGAGATCATTCCGGAGATCGTCTCTGTCCAAAAGGAGCTCCGGCCGGCAGACAGTACTCCCTATCGACTGCCCGACCACTGCCCGGTCTGCGGCGCCCCGGTGGTTCGGGACGAGGATGGAGCCCATATCCGCTGTACCGGCGCGGAATGCCCTGCCCAGCGGCTGCGGCATCTGACCCACTTTGCATCCCGTGACGCCATGGATATCGAGGGCATGGGACCGGCGGTGGTGGAGGCGCTGGTAAGTGCCGGTCTGGTCACGGGACCGGGCGACTTGTATCATCTGGATGTGGAGTCGGTGGCAAAGCTGGAGCACATGGGGAAGAAGTCTGCGGAAAACCTGATTTCCGCCATTGAAACCTCGAAGGGGAACGATCTTTCCAAACTTTTATTTGCCTTTGGGATCCGCCAGGTGGGACAGAAGGCCGCCAAGGTGCTTGCCGCCCGGTTTGGCAGTTTGGATGCCCTGATGTCGGCTGCAGAGGAGGAACTGACCGCTGTTCCTGATATCGGTGCGATTACGGCGCGGAGCCTGATCGAATGGTTCCGGAGCCCGCAGAGCAGCCATCTGATCGAAACGCTGCGTGCGGCCGGCGTAAATCTGCAGAGCAAAGAAGCGCCTGCAGGCGATCAGCTGGTAGGGAAGACGTTCGTGCTTACCGGCTCGCTGGCGCAGTTTACCCGCGATGAAGCGGGCGCAAAAATTGAAGCATTGGGCGGCAAAGTATCCGGTTCCGTATCCAAAAAGACGTCTTACGTGGTGGCGGGTGAAGCGGCAGGCTCCAAGCTGCGCAAGGCCCGGGAGCTTGGCGTCCCGGTGCTCACCGAGGGCGAATTTTTGGCGCTGATCGCGAAAGAGTAAGTTTGATCGGACCGGCAGGGGTGCGGGGCAAAGTCCCGCACCCCTGTTTGACTGCTATTTGTCCAGAATGGGATTGGTGAAGTAGACATTTTTCTGGTCCATTTTTTCCTTGGCCAGGCGAACTGCCTCGCCGAAGCGCTGGAAGTGGACCACCTCACGTTCCCGCAGAAAGCGTATGACATCGCTCACATCCGGGTCGTCTGACTGGCGCAGAATATTATCGTAGGTAACCCTCGCTTTTTGTTCTGCTGCCATATCCTCGGTCAGGTCGCAGATTACGTCACCCTTGACGCCGATGTAGTCGGCGCTCCAGGGGCTTCCCGAGGCTGCGACTGGGTACACACCGACACCGTGGTCGGTAAAGTATGGCGCGAAATTTCCCATTCGGGGGTCGTCCGGGGAAAGCTTCCGGGTCAACTGGTGTACCAGGGTTCCGATCATCTCCAGATGCCCCAGTTCCTCTACGCCAATGTCGGTCAGTACGGCCTTGAGTTCCGGATAAGGCATGGCATAGCGCTGGGAGAGGTAGCGCAGGGAAGCTCCCAATTCTCCATCTGGTCCGCCATATTGGCTGATAATAAACGAGGCCAGCTGTGGATTAGTATTTTTGATGCGGATGGGATATTGCAGCTTCTTCTCGTATACAAACATCAGCGCTCCGCTCCTTCCTGATAATTCCAGGGCCATGGGTCGCTGAGCCATGCGTTCCAGGTCTTGCTGTTGGCGGTGGAGCGCTGGAAGAGCGGGCCGTTGGCAGCCTCATATTTCTCGCGCGCTTCTTTTTCAAGCGCGGCGTACTGTTTATAAAGCTCAAAGGCCTCCGCATCGCCGGAATGCGTATCCAGGTAGAGCCCCAGCTCTACCAGCACGAATTCTAGTGCCTGAAGCTCCGCCAAGGGGCTGTTGACCACATTGCGGGCATCTGCCTTCAGATGGAACGGAAGGTTCAGCCCGGGAAACAAGGTTCCGTTGTTCAGCGCCTCCTGCTGTGTATAGCGCTTGGAACCGGTCTGCTGAAAGGGCACATAAGGCACTGCCAGGGGGGCGCACTCCGGAAGCGTGCCGCAGTGATCCGCACAGGCGCCTGGTGCCTGACTGCCATTTTCGGGATACAAATGCATTTCCTCCTTGCATAGGAAGTAGAAGGGGAGAGGCACTCCTGCCCGTACCCCTTCGTTCCATTCTATGCCGGTCATGGAAAAGCGAAACCGCCCGCATTGCCCCGAGTGGGGGCAGATGCGGGCGGTTGGCTCCGTTTGCCGTAAAAAACAAGAAAGTAATCCTATTAACGCCTTATAATTTTACTTTTGCCACCAGGCGCGTTACCGGTCCCACACGGCCGCAGGCCATACGCGGAGCATGGAGATCCTGCGGCCAGACGATATAAAATGTGCCGGGCCGGATCGTAAGCGTATCCCAATCCCCAGTAAAAAACTGTACATCCGATTTGGCGTCATATTCGCCCAGCGGTTCCAGCGGAGTATCCGTCAAGGCATAGCCTGCCGCCTCCAGGCCGCTGACCAGACACTGGATGTCGGCGTAATTCTGATGCCCCTCCAGTTTGCAGTCTTCCGGCGCAAGCGTGTCCACCTGAAAGAGAAGTCCGTATACATTCTCTCCGTCGATCGGTACCTTTTCACCGGGGGACAGCGTGGACGGATCCACCGCGGCCAGCCACTCCAGGGCCTTGCGGAAGCGCTCACCCAGGCCATAGTAGAGCGGTGCGTTTTCGATCTTGTCGATCACCAATGAAATCATCTCCTTTTTCCTTCTGTTGATGTTATCCTACTCCAGTCCTTTGAAAAAAACAATAAGAATCTGTAAAAATGCCGTATCCTGTGGTATAATGGACACATAACAAAACGCTTTGCGTTTCTGGTATAATGCGCTTCCTTCTCCCGTAAACTGCGAGAGGGGGGATGTACTACATGAAACGGAAGCTCCTGAGCTGGGCCCTGCTTGGCGCATTGGCGTCGGCAACCTGCTATTATCTGTTGTTCCAGCCCGGGCTGGAACAACGCAGCGTGTTCTCTGCCGTACGCTGCCCAGGCCAGACCGTGGTGATCGATGCCGGTCACGGCGGGGAGGACGGCGGAGCGGTATCTCTGTCCGGTGTGCCGGAGAGCGGCATCAATCTTTCCATTGCTCTGAAACTGGATCAGATTTTGGGCCTGTACGGCGTAGCGCCGGTACTTTTGCGGAGCGAGGACGTGTCCTTGCATGACAGTTCCGCCCAGACGCTCCGGGAAAAAAAGGTTTCCGACCTGCATAACCGGGTGGCCGTCATCGAAGCGGCGGAAAACGCCACGCTGATCAGCATTCACCAGAATACCTTTCAAGGGGCGCGCTATCACGGAGCCCAGGTCTTTTATGCCAATCCGGAGTTGAGTCTTCCTCTGGCGCAGCTGACGCAGGACCTGCTTCGGCAGACGCTGGACCCAGGAAACGCCAGGGCGCCCAAGCCAATTCCGGACACGGTATATCTGATGAATCACATCACATGCCGGGCCATCCTGGTGGAGTGCGGCTTTCTTTCGAATCCAGAGGAGGATCTGCTGCTCCAGACGGCAGGTTATCAGACCAAACTGGCATCCACCCTGGCTGCGGCCTGGCTCCAGTTCCAGGAGTTGGAGCCCGTACCGACCACCAATGAGGAGGCATAGCCTCGTATGAAGGCAAAGACTGTTTTTTACTGTACCGAGTGCGGCAACGAAACTCCAAAATGGGCGGGGCAGTGTCCCGCCTGTAAGGCCTGGAACACCCTGGTGGAACAGCCGGCCGAACTCAGAAAAAAAGCCCCCGTATCGGCCGCCCCTTCCGGTACCCCTCGCGGCATCAACCGTCCGAAGCTCATCGCGGAGGTGAGCTCCACCTCGGAACTGCGGTTTGAGACCGGCATGAACGAGCTGGACCGGGTGCTGGGCGGAGGCGCGGTAAAAGGGTCCCTGGTCCTCGTGGGCGGCGCGCCCGGAATCGGGAAATCGACCCTAATGCTTCAGATCTGTGATCATCTGTGCCGCTTTGCCACCGTTTTGTATGTATCCGGCGAGGAGTCGGAGCGGCAGATCAAGCTGCGGGCCGAGCGGCTCCACGTGAGGGGAGCGGGGCTGTATCTGCTGGCAGAGACCAATCTGGAGGACGTGATCGAAGCCGTCAACGAGCGCAGGCCGGACGTACTCATCGTAGACTCCATCCAGACCCTCTACAACGGCGATCTGACGGCTGCACCCGGCAGCGTGGGTCAGGTAAAGGATTGTACCATGGCCCTGATGCAAATCGCAAAAGGGCAGGGGATCACCGTTTTCGTCATCGGCCATGTGAATAAGGAGGGCTCCATCGCAGGACCGAAGGTTCTGGAACATATGGTGGACTGCGTACTCTACTTTGAGGGGGAGCAGCAAAACTCGTACCGCATCCTGCGTGCCGCCAAAAACCGTTTCGGTGCGACCAATGAGATCGGCGTGTTCGATATGGGAGACAGCGGATTGACCGAAGTTCCCAATCCGTCGGAAATGCTCCTGTCCGGGCGCCCCCAGGACGCACCGGGCACCTGTGTGACCTGCGTGATGGAGGGCGTTCGTCCTGTCCTGGCCGAGGTGCAGGCTCTGTTGGCGCCCGCCAGCGCCAACGTCCCCCGCAGGACTTCAAACGGTTTTGACTATAATCGGGCCAATCTTCTGCTGGCTGTGCTGGAGAAGCGGGGCGGGCTGCGGGTAAGCGTCTGCGACGCCTACATCAATGTGATCGGCGGACTGTATCTGGATGAGCCTGCCGCCGATTTGGCCACGATCATGGCATTGGCCTCCAGCTTTCGGGACAAGCCCGTACCCGGCGACCTGGCCGCTGTGGGCGAAGTCGGATTGACCGGGGAGCTGCGCTCTGTAAACGCACTGGGGCAACGTCTGAGCGAAGTGCGGCGCCTGGGTTTTACCAAGTGCCTGGTACCGTTCCGCCTGGGGGCGCGTCTGGAGATCCCGGAGGGACTGCAGCTGATCAAGGTCCATAATATCCGGGAGGCTTTGGCTGCGCTTTTGTAGGCGCATCCTGCGGCCTATGCCGCGGCACAAAGTTGACACAGGGTGTTTCCACGCTGGGCAGGCCACAGGATGCGGCCCGTTCCAGGGAACAGTAACCGTCCTGCTGGTAGACACAATTGCTGGTACAGGCGATCAGGCTCAACGGAATCCATCCATTCCTCATTAGAATACCCAAACGAAGGGGGGGATCGGGTCTGCTCAGGCTTTGTTCCAACTCAACAAAATAAAAATTTTGTTGAGTTGGAGGGAGGAGAATTGAGCCGGCCCGCTCTATGGACTATCGTTCGGAAGCTCCAGCCATTTTACGGGATTTTCTGGTTTACCATGAGACGATCCAGGGTCACTCCCGCAAAACGGTCGATGAATACTATTTGGATCTGCGCAACTTTTTTCGTTTCATCAAACTGGAAAAAGGCCGGGCTCCGCGCACTGCGGAACTCGATGACATTCCCATTGACGACGTTGACCTTGCACTGGTCCGCGCGGTAACGCTTACGGACGTGTACGCCTATATGAGCTATCTCAGCCGGGACCGCGCCAAACACGCCAACAGTCCCAATACCGCCTATGGGCTGACGCCCGCCGCGCGGGCCAGAAAAATCGCTACCATCCGTTCTTTCTATAAGTATCTCACCAACAAGGCGAAATTAATCAGCGAAAATCCCATGCAGGATCTGGATGCTCCGCGTCAAAAGAAAGCATTGCCCCGGTATCTGGATCTGGAGGAAAGCATTCGGCTTCTGGAATCTGTGGACGAGCCGAATCGAGTCCGTGATTACTGCATTCTGACCCTGTTTTTAAACTGTGGCCTGCGTATTTCGGAGTTAGTTGGATTGAATCTAACAGATGTTCGAGATGATCAGCTGCGGGTACTCGGCAAGGGAAACAAAGAGCGGATCATCTTCCTCAACGACGCCTGCCGTCAGGCCATCGATGCGTGGCGGGACGAGCGCAGCCGCTTGGCGGCTGCGGACAAAAACGCATTGTTTTTGACGCGGAAGCATACCCGAATGACCACGGACGCGGTCCATTATATGGTCAAGCAGCGTCTGAAAAAGGCCGGACTGGACGCCTCCCTCTATTCCAGTCACAAGCTGCGCCATACAGCGGCGACCCTGATGCTCCAAAACGGTGTGGACGTGCGTACGCTTCAGGAGGTGTTGGGGCACGAGCATTTAAATACGACGCAGATCTATACCCACGTGGATAATGACGATCTGCGCATCGCGGCCCGGGCCAATCCGCTTGGGAGCCTCAGACCGCAGCGAAAAGCGCCGAAAAGCGATCCCACAGATGAATAAAGCAGAGACCGCCCCGCCGCCAGACCTCAGGAAGGGCCTGGCGGACGGGGCGGCATTTGATTTTGCGGGAGGACCGGCGGTTTGGACTTCTCCCCTTCTTCCGGACCCGCCGCCCCCTCGGGCGGATAGGCGCCCAGCACGTGAAGAAAGCGGATCTCTTCAAAAAAGTAAGTACTCAGCGGCCGCCAATCCGCGTCATAAGAGTGAGCGGCGACAAGCGTATTTTCCAGCGTAGCGGGCTGGCCGATCTCCACGATGATAGGCGTATGGCTGAACACTTCCTTCTGAAAGCGGAACTGAACAAAGTCGCCCGGCTCCATCTGCTCCAACGTCGTGGAACTGCCGAACGGGCCGGGAGACTGCTCCTGGCGGGTCAAAAAACGGTAAAAGTATTCTACTCCCGTCCATGCGGGCGCCTTGTTATTGGCGTCAATGTAATACCAGCCGAAAACCGGTGTAAAGTTCATCACGCCGGTCCCTGCATAGAGACACTGGGAGGCAAAATTGGTACAGTCTCCCCCAATCTCTTCATAGTCATAAAAGGCCGGATTGCGGCTGTAAGCCCATTTGTGGGCATACGCCACAGCAGCCTGCCGGTTATAGGGGATCACACGGGTCACAGCGGTCAGTCCTTTCCTGATGCTGTGGCATCCTATGCGCCCCGGGGCAGCCTTGCTACCTCCCCCTCCGGCAGCGTACGGCCCAGGATAGCCCGCAACTCTTCCTCCGGATCTCGGGAGGGCGGCGGAGACACTGAACACGCCTCCCAAGCCTCCGCTGTGCCGTATTTCAGTGTCGACCAGTTTGGATTGAGGACCGACCCGTTTGCAAGCGCCGTTGCGTACCGTTGTTCCAGAAGAAACTGGAACGCTTTTTGATACCGCGTATGGTCCAGCAGGGACAATTGCTTCCATTCACCGGTCTCCAGGGGCGGGCTGTTCTCTAAAATTCCGTAAAGACTGGCGGCATCCGGCGGCATGGGTCTGCGTGGGCGGCATTGCCGCAACAGGAAGTAGACCCGAGGCGCCAAATACACGGTCCTGTGTCGGAAGAATTTACTCAAAAAGAGGGCTTTCCGGTCGATGAGCGCAGTCATCTCGCCCCAAGCGAATCCAAAGTCATCCAGCGACGGCAGGTAAGGATTTCGATTGCATGCAAGAATCCCCATGGCATCCAGGTATTCCGCCAGTGTCATTGCCAGCCGCCCTCCTTCCAAAAAGGAGAGGGGTCTCCCCTCTCCTTTTCTTTGGCGATCGTTACGCCTTGCCGTCGCAGCCCAGCACGTCGATGAGCTTGTGCTTGACCAGTTCCTTGATATTGGCTCGGGCGGGTTTCAGGTACTCCCGGGGGTCAAACTTGTCGGGATGCTCGGCAAAGAACTTGCGGATGGTGCCGGTCATGGCCAGGCGCAGGTCGGAGTCGATGTTGATCTTGCACACCGACAGAGAAGCCGCATGACGGAGCTGATCCTCCGGCACGCCGATCGCGCCCGGCATATTGCCGCCGTTCTCGTTGATCATCTGCACATATTCCTGGGGCACGCTGGAGGAACCGTGAAGCACAATCGGGAACCCCGGAAGACGCTTGGAGACCTCCTCCAGAATGTCAAAACGCAGCTGGGGCTTGGTGCCGGGCTTAAACTTGTACGCGCCGTGGCTGGTACCGATGGCGATAGCCAGGGAATCACAGCCGGTCTTGGTCACGAACTCCTCCACCTCGTCGGGGTGGGTGTAGGAGGAATCCTCGGCGGAGACTTTTACCTCGTCCTCCACCCCGGCCAGGGTGCCCAGTTCGGCCTCCACCACCACGCCATGGTCGTGCGCGTAGGCGACGACCTGCTTGGTGATCTCGATATTCTCGGCGAAGGGCTTGGAGCTGGCGTCGATCATAACGGAGGTAAAGCCGCCGTCGATGCAGGACTTGCACAGCTCGTAGGAATCGCCGTGATCCAAATGCAGGCAGATCGGCAGGCCGGTCTCGAGGATGGCGGCCTCTACCAGCTTCATCAGGTAGGTGTGGTTGGCATAAGCGCGGGCGCCCTTGGACACCTGGAGGATCAGGGGGGCGTTGACTTCCTTAGCGGCCTCGGTGATGCCCTGTACGATCTCCATGTTGTTCACGTTGAAAGCACCGATCGCATAACCGCCGTCATATGCCTTCTTAAACATTTCCTTAGTGGTAACCAATGGCATAGAAGCTCATCTCCTTTTTAGTTTGCTTCATAATTTTATCAGTTATCATTGATAATTGCAATAGGACATGGTATGATATTCACGCAAATCTTGCATTAAAGACAAAAATTCTCGAGTTAACAGGAGGCATAGTATCCATGAGTGAATTGAGAGGCGCTTGCATTATCGGCCAGTCCGGCGGTCCTACCGCGGTGATTAACGCCAGTGCGCTGGGCGTCATCCGAACCGCGCTGGACACGGAATGCATCACCCGCGTGCTGGGGGCCGCCCACGGCATCAAAGGTGTGCTGGACGATCGGCTGTATGATATGGACCAGGAGGACGCCGCCGAGCTGGAGCTTCTGAAGTACACCCCCTCCTCTGCCCTCGGCTCATGCCGCTATAAGCTGGCGGACCCCGACAAGGACGACACCGACTACAAACGGATCCTGGAGATTTTCCGCAAATATGATGTGCGCTACTTCTTCTACAACGGCGGCAACGACTCCATGGACACCTGCAATAAGATCTCTAAATATATGCAGAAGGCCGGCTATGAATGCCGTATCATGGGCGTGCCCAAGACCATTGACAACGATCTCAACGGCACCGACCACTGCCCCGGCTTTGGTTCCGCCGCCAAGTTTATCGCCACCACCTGTATGGAGGTCCACCGGGACGCCCACGTGTATGATACCGGCATGGTGACCATCATCGAGATCATGGGCCGGCACGCCGGCTGGCTGGCCGGTTCCGCCGCCCTGGCCACCTGGGCGGGGTATGGCCCCGATCTGATCTATCTGCCCGAGACCGATTTTGATCTGACCGACTTCCTGGACGATGTGCACCGGGTGTATGACAAGACCGGCAAGTGCATGGTGGCTGTGTCCGAGGGCATCCACCGTGCCGACGGCACGTTTATTTCCGAGGCCAAGACCTCTGCTACCGACGGTTTTGGACATGCGCAGCTGGGCGGCCTGGCCGCCATGCTGGCTGACGCGGTAAAGCTGGAGACCGGGGCCAAGGTCCGCGGCATCGAACTCTCCCTGCTCCAGCGCTGCGGCTCCCACACTGCCTCCAAGACCGACATCGACGAGGCTTTCCTTGCGGGCAAGGCAGCCGTGGAGGCCGCCGTATCCGGCATCACCGATAAGATGGTGGCGTTCCGGTGCACCCGCGAAGGCGGCTATACGTGCCAGACCAGCCTGGAACCGCTGGAGATCGTAGCCAATGCAGAGAAAAAGGTCCCCCGTGAATGGATCAATGCAGTGGGCAACGGCGTGGAACAGCCCTTTATCGACTACGTGCTCCCCCTGATCCAGGGCGAGCCCGACGCCCCCAGAAACAACTCCCTTCCCCGCTTCGCCAAGCTCAAGAAGGTGCTGGCCCACTAAACCGCATAGACTGGAGAACTGGTCCGGCAAGGCGCCTGCCTTGCCGGACCAGTTCTGTTACTGCACGCCGGTCAGGGCGCGCATGACGGTATACGTCTGCTCATCCAGCCCCTTCTGCATCGCAAGGGCTTCGGTGATATCATAATCGACATAGGCGTCGCCCTGCATGGCGACCACCCGGCAGGTCTTTCCCTCCGCCAGAAGGCGGACTGCCTCATAACCCATATAGGTGGCGGCGGTCCGGTCGCGGGAGGTGGGCGCCCCGCCCCGCTGCACATGCCCCAGCACGGTGACCCTGGTATCCAAAGAGGTGGCGTCCTTGATCTTCTGCGCCACGTTATAGGCGCTGTCCACGCCTTCCGCCACGATGACCATGAAATGGGTACGCCCGCCCAAACGGGCCCGGCGGATGGGTTCGATCACATCCTGCTCATAGTCGGGGGTGCGTTCGGGCACCAATACGGCGGTAGCGCCGCAGGCTACGCCCACGTTCAGGGCCAGGTGGCCGGCATGGTGCCCCATGACCTCCACCACCGAACAGCGTTCGTGAGACTGCATGGTATCCCGCAGCTTGTCGATGCACTCCACGGCGGTGTTGCATGCGGTATCGTAGCCGATGGTATAAGTAGAGCAGGCGATGTCGTTGTCGATGGTGCCGGGGATGCCGATGACGCTCAGCCCCTGCTGCGCCAGGCAGAGCAGTCCGCGGAAGGTACCGTCGCCGCCGATGCCCACCAGCGCGTCCAGACCCAGCAGTTTGCAGGTGGCGGCCGCCTTCTCCTGGCCCAGCTTGGCCTTGAAGTCCTCGCTGCGGGCAGAGTAGAGCATCGTTCCGCCCCGGCGGGACAAGCCGCTGACGCTTTCAAAGGTCAGGGGCACAAAGTCACCGTTGATGAGGCCGTGATAGCCCCGGCGGACGCCGATGCACTCAATGCCCATGTGCAGGCAGGTGCGCACCACGGAGCGGATGGCGGCGTTCATACCCGGGGCGTCTCCGCCGCTGGTGAAAACGCCGATCCGGCGTACAGGCTGATCCATGAAAACTACCTCCTATCAATCATCTGGGGCCGAACCGGCTCAAACCTTCAGTTCGGTCTCCTTCCCATTCAGGGCGTCGGCATATCGTTCCAGCACCGGCTGTACGTCCTCCCGCAGGAAATCCTCCACCTGCTGAGGACAGCGGCCGATGTAGCGCTCGGGCTCCAGGTGAGCGGTCAGCTCTTCCCGGCTCATTCCGAACAGCGGATCCGCGGCGATCAGATCGATCAGATTGTTGGCCTCGCCCCGGTCCTTCACGTTGGCCCCGGCCTGCTGAGACAGAACCCGGATGCGCTCGTGGAGCTCCTGGCGGTTTCCGCCCCGTTTCACCGCGTCCATCATGATATTCTCGCTGGCCATGAAGGGCAGCTCCTCCAGCACGTGGCGCCGGATCACCTGCTCATGCACCACCAGTCCGGAGGCCACGTTGGCATAGATATTCAGGATGGCGTCTACCGCCAGGAACGCCTCCGGTACCGAGATGCGCTTGTTGGCGGAATCGTCCAGCGTACGCTCAAACCACTGGGAGGCGGCCGTGACGGCCGGGTTCATCGCGTCGCACATCACATAGCGTCCCAGCGCGCAGATGCGCTCACAGCGCATGGGATTGCGCTTGTAGGGCATGGCGGAGGAGCCGATCTGACTGGCTTCAAAAGGCTCTTCCACCTCCTTCAGGTGGCAGAGCAGACGCAGGTCCGTGGCAAATTTGCTGGCCGACTGCGCGATCCCGGACAGGGTGGCCAGCACCGCCGCGTCCACCTTCCGGGAATAGGTCTGGCCGGACACGGACGCCGTGGCGGCAAAGCCCATCTCGGCGGCGATCTTCCGATCCAGCTCCTTGCATTTCTCATGGTCTCCTTCAAAGAGCTCCAGAAAGCTGGCCTGGGTACCGGTGGTGCCCTTGCTTCCCAACAGCTTCAGGCTGTCGATCCGGTAGCTGACTTCGTCCAGATCCATCAACAGCTCGTTCATCCACAGCGTGGCCCGCTTGCCCACGGTAACCAGCTGGGCGGGCTGGAAGTGGGTAAAACCCAAGGTCGGCAGCGCCTGATAGCGCCCGGCAAAGTCGGCCAAGTGCTTCAGCACCCGCACCAGCTTTTCCCGGATCAGCAGCAGAGCCTCCCGCATCAGGATCACGTCGGTGTTATCCCCCACGTAACAGCTGGTGGCGCCCAGATGGATGATGGGCATCGCCTTGGGGCACACCTCGCCAAAGGTGTGGACATGCGCCATGACGTCGTGGCGGAGTTTTTTTTCGTACGCGGCGGCCTTGTCGTAGTCGATGTCGGTGAGATGCGCCTCCATCTCGTCGATCTGCTCCTGCGTCACCGGCAGACCCAGCTCCATCTCGGCCCGGGCCAGGGCCACCCACAGGCGGCGCCAGGTGGAGAACTTTTTGTCCGGAGAGAAGATGAACTGCATCTCGTCGCTGGCGTAGCGGGAAGACAGGGGGCTTTCATAGCGATCGTTCATGCAAAGACCTCTTTTTTCTTGTTTTTTAACGGGAACATCATACCACAGGAACACGGCGGGGGCAAGCCCCCGCCGCAGCGGCGCCCGAAAAAGTACCAAGCCGCCTTGCGGCGGTGCTTGGCGCGGAGCGGGCGGCAGAGCTCGGCGGCGCTTTCCCGGCAGTCTGAACGGCGGGAGCAAGCCCCCGCCGTTCAGACTGTATTTCTCTACTCCCCCGCCAGGAACTTTTCCAGACGGTCCAGTCCCTCTTTGATGTTGCCCATAGAGGTGGCGTAGGACCAGCGGACAAAGTTGGGCGCACCAAAGCCGGAGCCCGGTACCACCGCGACCAGGCCGTATTTCAGGAATACGTCGGCAAACACGTCGTCGTTGGTGATCTCCACGCCATGGATGGTCCTGCCGATCAGCTGTTCCAGGTTCATCATCACATAGAAGGCGCCCTCCGGTTTGATACAGCTGACCCCCGGTATGGCGTTCATACGCTGAACGATGTAATCGCGCCGCTCCTCGAACGCCCGGCGCATCCGTTCGATCTTCTCCTGCGGGCCGGTCAGCGCCTGTACCGATGCCTTTTGGGACATGGTCACCGGAGAGCCGGTGGAGTGGCTGACGTAATTGGCCATGACCTTGGCGATCCTGGCGTTGGCACAGGCGTAGCCGATGCGCCAGCCGGTCATGGCATAGGACTTGGATACGCCGTTGACGAGAATCGTCTGTTCCTTGGCCTCGGGGCTCAGTGCGGCGAAGCTGGTGAAGGACTTGCCGTCATAGACCAGACCGTAGTAGATCTCATCGGAGATCACATAAAGCTCGTTCTCCACACAGACCTTGGCGATGGCCTCCAGCTCCTCCCTGCCGTACATCATGCCGGTGGGGTTGGAGGGATTGTTGAGGATGAGCGCTTTGGTCCTGGGGGTAATGGCCGCCGCCAGCTTTTCGGCGGAGAGCTTGAAATCCTCCGCCTCCGTAGCGGTGACCACAACGGGTACGCCGCCCGCCATGCGGATCAGCTCATAGTAGCTCACCCAGAAGGGCGCGGGCAGAATCACCTCGTCCCCGGGGTTGACCAGCACCCGCAGGGCCAGATATACGATATGTTTCGCGCCGCTGCTCACCACCACCTGGCTGGGCACATACTCCAGCCCACAGTCGATCTTCATGCGGTCGCACACCGCCTGACGCAGCTCCACAGTGCCTGCGGCCGGCGTATAACGGGTCAAATTGCTTTCAATCGCGGCGATCCCCGCCGCTTTGATCTCGTCCGGGGTGTCAAAATCAGGCTCGCCCGCGCCGAAGCCGATCACGTCGATCCCATCGGCTTTCATCTGTTTAAACATGGCGTCGATGGCCATCGTGGTGGAGGCCTGTACGGCCTCTGCGATCCTGGACAACTCTTTCAATGAAATCTCTCCCTTGAACTCAAAATCATGACATATTATATGCGCCAACTTGCAAAATTGCAAGTCCTTATTTCTGATTTTCCGCAAAATGTGAATGTTGATGATGTCTATAATGCAAAAAGGGGGACATCCATGGCAATCTGCCAATGGATGTCCCCCGCAGATGCGGTTCAGGCTGCCGTTCTGGCCTTGACGACCCGTACGATGACGGAGCTGAGCACCAGATTGATCGCCATCTCCAGAAGGAAGTTCAACCCCACCAGAACGGTGATGACATAGTAGACCAGCGCAGTCCCGCCTGCCCATGCCACCAGCGTGTCATAGTAGAACCCGGCCAGTCCCAGGCAGAAGATGCCGGTGTTCACCACCGGACACATAATGCCCGCAAGGATGGAACCGGCCATGGGGCTGCGCTGTGCCAGCGCACGGTAGACCGCCCCCGCGGCCAGCCCGGCCAGCGCGCCCTTGACGACGCAGAGGATCAATGTAACCAAAGGCCGGGCGGTAAACAGAATATTGCCGCCCATGTCCCAGCCGGCCACACAGGCGATGAACACCACGACGCCGAACACGCTGCCCAGATAGGCGCCCGCGCCCGCGCCGTACAGCGCCGCGCCGATGATAATGGGAGCCAGGGCCAGCGTAATGGTAAAGGGTCCGAACTTGATGAAGGATGCTACTATCTGCAGGACAATGATAGTGCCCGTCATCAGGGCCAGTCCTGTCAGACGCTGGGTCTTTGCGCTTGCTTTCATAGGAAAATTACCTCCTGCTGCCGCTCTCTTTCCGAGATGCAGCGCAAATATTTACTCACGGCTTACGCCGTTGAGTACCGTTTTATGGGTCACGCCCTCCGGTGCTTCTCCGCATTTTTTTGATACAGCAGATAAAGCCCGTCCATGACCAGGTTCGCATCGTAAATGATATTGTGTGTGCAGTATTTCAGTACCTTGGCGGCGTTTCCGCCGGTAGCCACCACCGTGACCGGCTGTCCGGCCACTTCCTCCATACGCCCGATCATGCCGTCCACCATGCTGGCATGGCCGTAAAGCACGCCGGAACGCATGGCATCCTCGGTGGTGCGGCCCAGCAAGGGCACCGGCGCGGCCGTCTCCATGGAGATGGGCGGGAGGGCCGCCGCCCGCTCTGAGAGGGCTTCCAGCGCCAAGCGCAGGCCCGGCATAAGAATGCACCCCTCATATACGCTGCCCTTCAGCAGAGACATGGAGGTGGCCGTGCCCATATCGATGACCACAGAAGGGCTGGGATACTTATGGATGGCCGCCACGGAGGAAGCCACGATATCGCTGCCCAGCTGGTTGTGGATCTCCGCCTTAATGTTCAGACCGGTCTTGATGCCGGGTCCCACGACCATGGGGCTGCATCCAATCAAGCGTCCCACGGCAGCCGTCATCGTGGCCGTCAGGGAGGGGACCACGCTGGAGAGGATCGCGCCGTCCACCGAGCCGATCTCCGCCCCATAAAGGCCGAATACCCCCAGCAGGTCGATGGCGCAGCGGTCTTTCGTTTTGTCCTTGTCCGTCTCCAACGCGGAGAGGAAGGACAGCCTGCCCGCGGCGTCGAACAGGCCGACCGTGGTATTGGAGTTGCCTACATCTACCGCCAGGATCACGGACGCTCCCCCTCCCCTATCGTTTCGTTGTTCCAGCGCTTTTTGAGTGCACGTAAGGCAAAACCGCTGGGTGCGCGGCGCTGCCGCACGGAATCCGCCCTTCCCGGCCGGTCCGTCAGGCATCATTCTAGCAGAAAGACGGCGGCACGTCAAGAAAGCCGCGCCCCGCGCGGCAATTTTGTCCGCGGGGCACGGCCTTTCCGGCAGGCTTGCGCTTGTTTTGCAGTACTGCCTTTACAACTTCTGGCAGATCAGCTCGCCCATTTTACGGGTGCCGACGGGCGTTACGCCAGGCTCCGCGATGTCGGCGGTACGCCAGCCCTCCGCCAGGACTGCGTCCACCGCCGCTTCAATGGCGTCGGCCTCAGCGGCCCGCTGGAAGGAGTAACGGAACATCATGGCCGCCGACAGAATCGTGGCGATGGGGTTTGCCTTGTCCTGGCCGGCGATATCGGGAGCAGAGCCGTGGATGGGCTCATACAGGCCGGGCGCCCTGTCCCCGATGGACGCGGAAGGAAGCAGTCCGATGGAGCCGGTGACCATGCTGGCCTCGTCGGACAAAATGTCGCCGAACATGTTCTCGGTGACCAAAACATCGAACTGGCCGGGGTCCCGGACCAGCTGCATGGCACAGTTATCCACCAGAAAATCCTCGTAGGCTACGTCGGGATACTCCTGGGCCAGCCGGTGCATGACGCTGCGCCACAGGCGGCTGGTCTCCAGGACGTTGGCCTTGTCCACGCTGGTGACCTTCCTGCGGCGCAAGCGGGAAAGCTCAAAGGCGCGGCGTCCGATACGCTCGATCTCATGCTCGGAGTAAGCCATCCGGTCGGCACACTCCACGCCCCGATCGTCCGTCTCATACTTCTCCCGCCGGCCGAAGTAGATGCCGCCGGTGAGTTCCCGCACCATCATCAGGTCGATGCCCCTTTGGGCGGTCTCGGTTTTCAGGGGGCATGCGTCAATCATGGCGGGACGCAGCGTGGCGGGGCGCAGGTTGGCATACAGCCCCAAATCCTTCCGGATCGCCAGAAGGGCGGTCTCGGGCCGCTGCTCTGCGGGCTTGTCCGCGCCCCACCTGGGGCCGCCCACGGCGCCCAGCAGCACCGCGTCGCAGGCCCTGCATTTCTCCGCCGTGCCGTCGGGGTAGCTCTTCCCCACCGCATCGGTGGCGCAGCCGCCCAGCAGTACGTCCACGAATTCATAAGTGTGTCCAAACGTTTTCCCCACGCGCTCCAGTACCTTGACGGCCTCCCCCACCACTTCGGGGCCGATGCCGTCGCCGCGGATCAGTGCGATCCTGTAGTTCATTACCGTGCCACCCCCCGGTCCTTGAGCGATTTGAGCAGGCCGCCGCTTTCAATGATATTGCCGACGAATTCCGGGAAGGGCGCGGCCTGATAGGTCTTTCCGGTGGTCTCGTCGGTGATGCGCCCGGTGGCGAAGTCCACGCTCACCTGGTCCCCCGCCCGGATCTCCCGGGACGCCTGGGCGCACTCCAGGATGGGAAAACCGATGTTGATGGCATTGCGGTAGAAAATACGGGCAAACGACGGGGCGATGACGCACTTGACGCCGCAGGCCTTGAGGGCCAGGGGCGCATGCTCCCGGGAGGAGCCGCAGCCAAAGTTGGCCCCAGCCACCACGATATCGCCTTTCTCTACGGTGGAAGCAAAACCCGCGTCGATATCCTCCATACAATGGCAGGCCAGAGACTTCTCGTCGGGAGCGTTCAGATACCGGGCGGGGATGATCACGTCGGTATCCACGTTATCGCCATATTTGTAAACCTTCATGGTAACGATCCTTTCTTAACGCGGCGGGGAACGTTCCCGCCCGGTCATTTTGGACCCGTCGCAGACGGGACGCGCAAGCGGAGCGCAGCAAGCGGCCTGGACCGCAAGCGCCTGCCGCAGGGACAGGCTGACCCGCCCCAAGGGGAAACGGAAGCGGCGCCGTTTACAGCGTCCTGGGGTCGGCCACGCAGCCCGCCACGGCGGATGCGGCGGCCACCGCGGGATTGGCCAGAATGATCTCCGAGGTGACGGGACCCATGCGGCCCACGAAATTGCGGTTTGTGGTGGAGATGGCCCGCTCCCCGTCGGAGAGCACGCCCATATGGCCGCCCAGGCAGGGGCCGCAGGTAGGCGTAGACACGGCGCAGCCGGCCTGGATAAAGGTCTGGATCAGCCCCTCGGCCATGGCGTCCAGAGTGATCTGCTGGGTGGCTGGGATGACGATGCAGCGCACGCCCTTGGCCACCCGGCGGCCTTTGAGTACCGCCGCCGCCTGGCGCAGGTCCTCCAGGCGGCCGTTGGTGCAGGAGCCGATGACCACCTGATCGATGTGGGTGCCCGCGACCTGGTCCACGGTGCGGGTATTGGAGGGCAGGTGGGGCAGCGCTACGGTGGGCTGGAGCTGGTCCAGGTCGATGACCACTTCCCGCTCATACTCCGCATCCGGGTCGGCCTCCACGGCCTGCCAGGGGCGGGTCACGCGGCCCTCCAGATAGGCGCGGGTCCTGCCGTCCACCGGAAAGATGCCGTTCTTGGCGCCCGCTTCGATGGCCATGTTGGCGATGGTGAACCGGTCGTCCATGGACAGGGAGCCCACTCCCTCCCCCGCAAACTCCAAGGACTTGTACAGCGCGCCGTCCACACCGATGGTCCCGATCAGATGGAGGATCACGTCCTTGCCGGACACGCAGGGCTGCAGCTTCCCCTTCAGGGTGACTTTGACGGCGGCGGGGATGCGGAACCAGGCAAGGCCGGTCGCCATGCCGGCCGCCATATCGGTAGACCCTACACCGGTGGAGAACATTCCGACCGCGCCATAGGTGCAGGTATGGGAGTCCGCGCCGATCATGCACTCTCCGGGGGCGGTCAGTCCTTTTTCCGGCAGAAGGGCGTGCTCCACCCCCATGCAGCCCACATCATAAAAATGGGTGATCTCATACTTCTGTGCAAATTCCCGTACCTGTGCGCAGAGCTGAGCCGCCTTGATGTCCTTACAGGGGGTGTAATGATCCAGCACCAGAGCGATCTTTTCCCGGTCGAACACCCGGGTCAGACCCGCCTTATTGAATTCTGAGATAGCCACAGGGGTGGTGATATCATTGCCCAGCACCAGATCCAGCTTGCCTTCCACCAGCTGGCCGGGCACCACGTGATCCAGCCCGGCATGGCGGGCCAGGATCTTTTGGGTCATTGTCATTCCCATCTTTGGGCGCCTCCTTTATGATTTTCCTCCACAGCATAACATGGGGCTTGCTGAAAGAATGTAAAACGTGTTACAATCAAAAAAAGAGGTGAACGGCATGACTTCCAGAGACATATGGGCCCCCCTGGCGGAACAGCAGCAGCCCCAGTCCTATCCGCCCGGCCGCCTGATCTATCTCCAGGATACCCAGGCGCTCCAGTTCTACTATATCCGCTCCGGCACCGTGAAGTGCTTTATCAGCTCTCCGGAGGGGGACGAGCGTACCCTTACGCTCCACCACGCCGGCGACCTGATCGGGGAGGCCGCCTTCTTCGACCGCCAGCCCAGGGTCTCTTCCGCCGTAGCCGTCACGCGGTGTGAGCTGGTGGCCGTGGACCGCTCCCGGCTGGAGACGGTCTTTGCCCTGCATCCGGATCTGGCCGTCTCCATGCTGGAATATCTGGCCCGTACCATACGCCTGCTCTCCGTCCACGTGGACGGCGCCTTTCTCCAGGCCGACCGGCGCATCGCCCGGCACCTGCTCTCCCTCTCCCCCGACCCGCAGGGTCTGCTCCACTGCACCCATGAAGATATCGGTTCCACCGTCGGGGTAAGCCGGGTCACGGTGAGCCGGGTCCTGGGTGAATTTGACCGTCAGGGCTGGATCGAGACCGGATATAAAAGCATCAAGATTCGGGATCCAGGCGCTCTGACCGAGCTGCTCTCCGGTGAAACATAACGACCGCGCGGCAGGCGTACGCCTGCCGCGCGGTCGCTTTGGTAGTACCGCAGGCAACCCCCGGCTAAGCCGGGGGTAAAAAAGTAGCTTATAGCGAGGAGAAAAGTAGAAAAGAAAAAGGCTCCCTGTTAAAGTAAAAGTGGTTTGCCGACCACACAACTACGATAACAGGGAGGTCTTCATCGTGAAAGACAAAGACATAAGCAGTTTAGAGCATACGAGTTGGAGATGTCAATATCATATTGTGTTTGCACCGAAATATCGGAGGATGGAGATATATGGGC